>Ga0098059_1000533_pt1 | contig 22539 bp, 20 predicted proteins | sample 20_taG_FD_92580 | JGI IMG/M metagenome (GOLD analysis project Ga0098059, IMG submission 92580) | Marine viral communities from the Subarctic Pacific Ocean - 20_ETSP_OMZ_AT15318 metaG | ecosystem: Environmental > Aquatic > Marine > Oceanic | place: Subarctic Pacific Ocean | collected 2015-01-19
ATTCAGGGTTTTATAAATTCATGTTAACCCCTATTTATAGTTATATTTTAGTCTACTAATATTAAATCCCCAGAATTATTGCTTGATCCCTAGTATAAAATAAAGGTAGTTCAGTTGATTATCTCGAAAGGACCCTTATTGAGAATACACTTTCCGGAATTCTCAAAAAAGTTGCCAGATCAAGTCAATTAAAATAACATAAGACATTTAAAAAAATTTTGCTCTGGTAGTTCAGTTGGTTATCCCATTGGGATCCCTTTGGGGGAATGTCCCGACTTCATCGGGAAGGTCGCGAGTTCGAGTCTTCCCGATGCTCAGGACAGGCTGTCCAGACCGCTAAAAACTCACTTTTTAAGTGGGCTTTTTTTGGTTAAAGTCCTTTCTAAAATTAGTATACAATATCAATCCCTTTCATAATCTAAACATACAGTGTCCTCGAACGTCATGGCGAGGAACGAAGCCATCTCAAGTTAGATGTAAGCCATCCTTGGTTTGCTTCGCCCTAAAACTGTTCTACATGAATCAAAGTGGAATATTTCACCTTTTCCAGGTCTGGGAGAGAGTTTGGCTGCACACAGGGCTTCACGCTGTGTTTGGATATCACGTCCTTTCAGGACTAGGAAAACGGAAGGTCTCTAAACTATATAGCGTAAAGATTTAGTCAATAACGCCAAAGAAACCTTCTAATCAAATAATGGGCATTAACTCTATAATCTTGCGAATTGCTATAGGCCGAAAAGGCTTTCATATCATAAGATAGTCAACTGTTCTACATGAATCAAAGGGAATATTTCACCTTTTCCAGGTCTGTGAGAGAGTTTGGCTGAACACAGGGCTTCACGCTGTGTCTTGCTATCATGTCCTTTCAGGACTAGGAAAACGGAAGGCCTCTAAACTACATAGCGTAAAGATTTAGTCAAAACAGCCAAAGACACCTTCTAATCATAGGACAGAATTTAACTTCAATCTTGCGAATTGTTATAGGCCTGAAAGGCTTACATATCATAACGTAGGGTAAAGCCCTACGAAACTAAAAGCGGGATACCCAAGCCCTGAAAGGGCGAAATATCTGATGCTATTATTCCATATTCCAATACGGAATAATTCGCCCCTACTCAGGAATAGTAACTATTTCAAACATCCAATTTTTTTCTGCTTTGTACCTTCTATGGAAATTGGTTTTTTGCAAACCCGCGAAAATAAGCCCTCCTGCGGGTATGATTAAATAAAAGGCATTCGGATTCACTAATATACCTAAGGCCACACCCATGGTAGCGGTAACAAAACCTCCATAGAGAAATACACCGGTTGTCAGTATGGAGGTCAAAAGTGGATTACGTTTTATATATTTGATGTCTGCTAATGGTATAAATACATCCTTAATTATTATTGCATTCTGCGCTACAGTATAACGGCCTGAAAACTTTACATCATCTACTGTTTTAATGATGATTCTATTGTTTTCTTTAATCAACACTTCTTTTTGACTATCCTGTTTTGTAATTCTAATGGCTTTTTGCTCTTGAGCGTATAAAACATTCGCAAAGAATATACTGATCAGTAGGATGATTGCTTTTTTCATAATTTAATTTGGTTCATTAATTTTAAAAGTAGGAATTTTTGATAGAATAGCCTACTATTCTAGTTCGAAGCGTCATTGCGAGTGAAGCGAAGCAATCTCAAGCTATTACCTTGATCTTAAAACCTTCCCCATCGCTAAACCTATCGGTTTAAATTCCTCTGCCGTAAATTCATCTGTTTTGGCGTTGTTGCACCAGTAGCAAGCAGGCACGCAGTTTTCATCTGAATATTCTTGATTTGGCTCTTTACGGTCAATTTCCATTTTCCAGCCTCTTTCGTTCTTTTTAAAAATTTTTCTTTTATTGATCAGTTCAATAATTTCATCGATTGTTATTTCACAATAATAACACTGATCAGCAACTGACAATTTTTTAAAAGTCTCTGGCTTTAACTGCTGCTTAAATACTCGATTATAATAAGCTTTTCTCCAAGCTGGTAATTCCGACTTTAAATCTTTTTCGGCTTTTTTAATAGCCAAATAAATATCATCTATTTGCATGTCAGTCCCTGAAAGCACCTCACCCCTTTCGGTATGAAAAAATTCAGCTGTATATTTATCTATGATGCTGCGTTTATCTTTAAGGTTGTACTTTAAAAATTCTTCTAATAAAGAGGCATCTATTGCTTCTTTTTTAAGCGTTTTTTCAAAAAGGTAAAATCTTAACCTGGATTTGAAACTGTCGTTTGATTTAGATAGGTAGCTCATGATGTTTTATTTTTTTAAAGTTTTCCCTAGTACAAACAGATAATCATCCAACACTTTAGGATCATGCCCCTTTTTAAGCTGCTCATTAAACCAGCTTATGTATTTAGGAAAGTGTGTACTAAGTTTTTTATTAATAGTTGTGATGTTATGGCTGTCTTCAATTTTAAAGACCCCTTTAAGGATAAGAAAAGCCCTGAGGGTATGCTGATCAATGATGGGCTCATACTGATCCTGAGAATTTGCCTCCTTTACATGTTTAGCAAATTGTTGGAAAACAAAACCACTTTTCTTGTTTTCAATTTGCACTTCATCACTTAGGTCTTGTATGAAAGTACTGATTTTCCTGTAATCTCCTTGCTTCCATAAAATGCCTATCAGGATTTTTTCTAAAGAAGTTGTTGCTTTGATGTCTTTCTGATCAAGTAAATCCTCAACTTCTGAATAATTAATTTTTGTAAGGACGTTTGGGTACTTTTTATCTTTTGCCTTAATTTCTTTTTTGAAAATCTTTTGAATATATGCAGGCAGTTCATTTTTATCTTCTAGCCAGTTTTTAAATGCTTCTACTAATTTTTCTTTTTCAATTTCCATAAGCTTTCAAAATGCTAATTCACCATCAATCTATACCCCTACTTTACCCAACTCATTAAGTAATCTATATCTGTTTCTTCATTGATGAGCGCTTCGTAGTCTCCTAAATCCCAGTGACCAATGTTAGAAAAATCTCTGAAGAGTTGATTATGATCATCCAAATTCTTGCACTTTTTCAAATAATAAATTTAATAGCCTGGTCTCTTGGGTGAAGAAAATTTAACTAATGGACCTGAGTAAGTGGGAACCACCTCTGGTTTTCCTAATGACCAGATATTTCCTTGACGATATATTTTCTGACTATATTTAATATTTTCTGAATCACTATAGCTTATGGCAATAGTATCATCAATTGATAATGGATTAATCTCAAAGTTTATAGGCCCTATTATTTCCTCTTCTTCTAAAAGACTTTTATTATTTACACCACTAAACGAAAATCCTCTTCCATTTGAAACGTTTATATCTCTAAAGGATATAGGACCAAAAATCACTTTTAAAGAGAAAAGGTATCCTTTCAGGGTCTGTTCCCAATTTATCAACTTGTATTGCGGTAAAATTTTATCATCATGAATAATCTTATTCAGCCTAACCAATTCGTTATGTGCCTTAGCACTTGATTCTAATTGTTTTCGATTCTCACGCAATTCTTCCCTTTGCAATCGTAATTCTTGAGTTTGGAGAAGAGAAGTGTATATCAATAAAGAGAAAGCTAAGGCTGAGAACAGTGCATTAACCATTCCAAAGCTATCACCAATCTCTCCTGGCCTCTCCATATAGAATAAAACGATAAATGTTATTGCCCACACAGCTATAACTCCGATCAAAGTAATTACTAAGATTAGACCTCCCTTTAATTCCCCATTTTCATTTCTAAATATACTCATTAATACTTTAATTATTCCATTCAAATAGCCATTGCAATTTTTCATCTTTCGAAATCTCTTTATTATCAGCTGGATCATTTTTTAGACCTTTATAATATGGCCCTTGAAATTCATCCAGTTTCTCAGAATAATATTTGAGCGGATCTGGTCCTAATTGTTTTGCTAAATTAAATGGTAGGTTTTTTAGAATTGCATAGTCTAATAAATAACTCTGTTGATCCTTGGCTTTCTTATCTATCCACCAATTATGCTCATCTTCGTCATCAATCCAGATAATATTGAAAAACATGATAGCTTGTTCATGATTAGACAATTGACCCCTTAGCATTTTAAGATAATCATATTTCTGACGCCAATCTAGCCAGTCCTCTCGTACTACGAACTTGATCATGTGGTAGAGATGCCTGTACATGTGGGCTAGTTTAGATACATAACCATCAAATGGATAGAAATCTGGTTCAAACGTTTTTACATGTTTTCCTCTATGATTGTATTCGTATTTTTCGTTTAATTTTTTCTTTTTGCATTTAAGAAATTTCCTTTGGTAATATCTTAATCTTTTACTTAAGACCTTTGAAATTTGTTGATATTCGCACCCCATTGGATTGTTACATAATTTACTTTCGTAGTCCACCCCAAAGAACATATGATGATAAGCTATTTTTATTAGTTTCTCCTCAAAACACTTCTCTTTATCTTCAATTTCATCTAACCTATCTTTTAAATGATCAATTTTTAATAGTTCGCTATAAATGAATCGTATTTCTTCAAACATTTTCACAAACGCCTTCCTACCTTTGTGTCTATTAGAAATTTCAATTGAGTAGACATTATCAATGTGAATTTTAAGCATCTCATAAAACTTATTTTCAAAACGTTCTATTCTTGTATCTTTTCTAATTTGTCGGTTAGCTTCATATTGAACCCAGAAAGCCATAAAAGTGATAAATGCAGCCAATAATGCAACTAAAGGACCTATGGTTCCACTTAAAGTAGTACCTAATTGTGCAGTCCAAGTATTTACACTTAAAGAATACCAACTACATTTGGTAAGCCAATGAGGAGAATAGAGAATGAGAACTGTGAGTAAAGCAAAAATTATTAATAATTTCCATGGATCTTTAAAAAGCCACTCTGAAATTTTAGTAAATACTTTTTTCATAACCTTTTTATTTTTTAAGCCCTCATCCCTTCCACAAACACCTGCACAAACTCTTTCATTTTGGCAATGATTCTCTCGCCTATGCTGCGGGCTTGGAGGACGCTGGGTCTGTTGTCGAGGCATTCAAATACTTCATCTCTTAAGGGTTCTCTTTCATTGAAAATATAGGCGTCCACTAAATTTTGGAATTGCTTTCTATCGAGCTTTTCTTCCTCGCATAATTGGTTCAAGGCCTGAATTTTCTCCTTTTCCCAGAAATCGTAAAATTCATCTGCTATTTTATCGGTATCTGCTATTTTGGGGAGCTGCTCATCAATAAATTTTTCTATCAGTTCTCGTTTTGAACGTAACTCTACTTCACCAGCAAGCATATCAATGATTTGTTTCTTTTGAGCTTGGGCATCTTTCTCCTTCCCTTGCTTCATTTGAGCTATAAGCTTCAAAATGTAATCCACATTAATCTCATCTCGATGGATCAACTCTAATTCAAAATCAACATCTTGAAGAATGGAGCTTTTTTCCTTTTGACTATTGAAGCGCACCTGATCATAAAGGTCCAGGTATTTACTTTTATATTTCTCAAAATTCTGCTCGGTAAGTGGTAAATCATCCCATTCAAAATCGGTATAGGAAGTCAATACATTCTTAACCCTTAAAAGCTTTCTAAAGGCTTGCATAAACTCCATTTGCTTACTTTCAGAAGTCAATCCATCCACACTATTAATGGTAGGAACTGCTTTTAATAGATCCACAAAAGCATTGGAAAATTGTTGTAAGATTTCCTCATAAGGCGGTAAAATAATCTCTTCCTTGGCTTCTTTATTGGAAAATAAGGTGATCGCCTCATCTGTAGCCTTTTTCAGGTTTCTAAAGACTAAAATATTACCCTGTGATTTGGTTTCATTAATGATTCGATTGGTTCTTGAATAGGCCTGAATCAAACCATGGTACTGTAAATTCTTATCGACATATAGGGTATTGACCATCTTAGCATCAAAACCTGTCAAAAACATATTGACTACTAAAAGAATATCTAATCGATCTTTTTGCTGAAAACCTTTCTTCTCTCTTTTCTTTAAGCGATTGCTAATATCCTTGAAATAGTTTTCGAATTTTTTACTATCCTTAGTGGTATAATTGGTCTGATAAAGCTGATTATAATCCTGAATAAAAGACTCTAATTTATCTCTGGTATGGCTGGATTGATACCCTATATCTGGTTCAGCGGCTATGCTTAGTCCATCAGAGGATTCCTCTGCTGGAAGCATGCCATCCGCTTCCTCCGATTCTTCATTTTGACCATAAGTGAAAATGGTAGCAATTCGTAAATCATGCTTTCCTTCTTCTTTCTTTTTGCGAAAGAATTCATAATACTTGATGAGATTTTCAATACTACTCGTTGCAAAAATCGCTGAAAAAGCACGGTTATGCGTTTTTACATCATGGTAGTCTATAATGTAATCCACTATTTTCTCCAGCCTTTCAGGGGCATTGATCACTTCTGTTTTATCAATATCCTCTACTTCTATATCAATTAAGGTATTCCCTTTTTGCTTATAACGACCGATATATTCAATGCTAAATCTCAATACGTTCTGGTCGCTAATCGCATTGGTAATCACGTATTTATGCAAGCACTCATCAAATAAGTCTTTGGTGGTGCGTTTGCCCAACTCATTTTTGGCTGCATTATCTGCAAAAATGGGCGTTCCGGTGAAGCCAAATAATTGGCTATTACTGAAATATTCAGTTATCCGGCCATGGGTTTCTCCAAACTGACTTCTGTGGCATTCATCAAATATGAATACAATTTTCTCATTTTTCAGTGAACGTAGCTTTTGCTCATATTTTTTATTCTTGATGGCGTTATTCAGCTTTTGAATCGTGGTGACTACCAACTTATCTTCTTTCACCAATTGATTGACCAATGTATTGGTATTACTAGATTGGTCAACACTATCTGCTTTGAAGTTATTAAATTCCTTCATGGTTTGGTCGTCCAAATCCTTTCTATCCACCACAAATACCACTTTATAGACTTCAGGCATATCCATTATAATTTGGCTTGCCTTAAAAGAAGTTAAGGTTTTACCTGAACCAGTGGTATGCCAGATATAGCCGTTCTTTACACTATTTTTGACGTGTTGAATGATAGCCTCAGTAGCATAATATTGGTAAGGTCTTAGCACCATTATGACTCTATCCGTACTCAATACGATATATTGAGCAATCATTTTACCTAATTGATGAGGATTCAGAAAGCTATTGGCGAATTGCTCTAATTTGTGAATGTTAACATTTCGATCATCGGCCCAAAAGAAAGTTTGTTTGAAGGACTGAAGCTCATTATTCGCCAAGTATTTGGTATTGACTCCATTACTGATGATAAATAATTGAACATATTGAAATAAGCCGTTATTACTCCAAAAAGATTGTTTTTGATACCGATTGATTTGATTGAAGGCTTCCTTCATTTCAAGCCCTATTCTTTTCAATTCAATTTGGACTAAGGGTAGCCCATTTACTATTAGCGTGACATCATAGCGGTTTTTATAAGTACCTGCTTGACTTACTTGATTGGTAACCTGATATAAATTTCTAGACCAATTCTCACTATCAAAAAACTGGATGTATTCCGTAGTGCCATCTTCTTTGGTGAGTTGAAAGCGATCTCTTAGGGTTTTGGCTTTTTCAAAAACGGTTCCTTTGGCTAGATGATTGAGAATACTTGCAAACTCCTTCGGTGAAAGTTGACAATCATTAAATGCTTCTAATTGCTTTTTTAAGTTGGATTCTAATTGAATTCCATCTGAGACCCTAACACGCTCATAGCCAAGCGAGGCAAGTTGTTGGATTAGGTTTTCTTCTAGTTGTGCTTCTGGTTGAGTAGGCATAGTACGGTTTGAATATAGGGGAAATTTTAAAGAAATCTATCGTCCTTTAGGGTTTTTCGATGAATGGACGGGTATTCACTACTTTTTAGTGGGAATTTCCATGCGTCATTGTGAGGAACGAAGCAATCTTAGGCTAAGAGTAGCAAACTGTAGATTGCTTCACCCTAAAGGGACTCGCAATGACGGTAATTAATGGCATTGCAGTTTATAATCAAGTATTGACTGCGAATTCCGTGCGTCATTGCGAGTGCAACGAAGCAATCTCATGGTAGAAGTAGCATACTGTGGATTGCTTCGCTCTAAAGGGATCAGCCTGAGTCGGATAAATTCGCTATGGCGGTAATTAAAAACAATGAAGATGGACTCCTACACAAACATCTTTTGCAATAAACCTTTTTTAAAGCGTTGGGCTTGTTCAATTTGCTGTCCTACTTGAGCCACCTTTTCATCCAAAGCGGATAAGAAATTGGCTATTTTTTGTTGCTCTGGAAGAGAAGGAAATTCAATTTTTATTTTAGCTAAATCCTTTGAGTTAATTGCTGGATAACTTGTACCTGTACAACGTACAAGAACTTTATTGACAAAATTTTGATCATGAATTTTTTGATACAAAAATATTGGATTCTCAACAGGACGTAGCTGAGCATAACCTGTAGAAGCAACATATTCCCCTTTCAAATCAAAAAAGTAATTATTCATTTGATAAGGTCTTACTGTTTGATAAAGAATATCATTTCGACTGAGATATCTCTGTGCACGGCTAGGTGCTTCTTCTAAATCAATTCTTTTTCTCTGAGTTAATTGACCTTTGCTAACACTTTCCAGATCTATGTAATTAAAATTCTGTGGTAAATTCAAAACTTTAGGATTCACAGTGCAAACCTCCCCCAACTTCTTCTCTTCCCATTCCGGAAAGTCATTACCCTGCTCATCACCTGACGCTTCGGTCGGGTCAGGTTTAAAGCGAATTTCTTGGTTGAAGAGCTTTTGCATCATGCCTTTTTTGTATTGGGTCAAAAGCTCCTTTTTGCGTTGCAGCTGCTGAATTTTCTGATCTACTGCACTTAAGAAATTGGCTATCTTTTGTTGTTCGGGGAGGGAAGGAAACTTAATTTTAATTACTTCGAACAAGTCTGAACGGATATAAGGCTGATCTGAACCGACCAACTCTAACAATATTTTTTTTAATAATTGAGGAGTTCTTAAGTATTGATAAATAAAATTACCGGTCAATCGATTAACATTAAAAACTAATTTTCCAGCTCTTTGATATAGGAATGCTGGCTTCTCCAAAGTATATTGACAAATTTTAAGTTTACCATTTGTAATTGGTCTATTTAGCGCCAACAAAATATCTCTGTTCTTAACCTCAACATGCTTTCTGTCTAATAATGTAGAAATATAATAGGGTTCATCAATTTTGAGGTATCCAGGACCAATATTAAATCCTTGTACTAACAATGCACCATGTTCAACATAATCATTCATTGCATAAGCAACACCTGATTGGATTTTAATTGGATTTGGTATAACAGACCATTTCTCCTTAAACTCCTTAAACCTCAATTCAGGCACCATTTTTTCCTTTTTATCCATCACTTCATTCATCTTAAAAAGGGCTTTCAATACCTAACTCTTTACAATAATTGGAGATGCTTTGGTCAGTACTTTGCATTTCCTTTTCTAAGCTTTTCAACTCCTGAGCTACCGCTTGTATGTCCACCGGTTCTTCTTCTTCAAAGGTATCTACATAGCGCGGTATGTTCAGGTTATAGTCGTTCTCGGCTATTTCTTCCAGTTTTGCTACATGGCTGTATTTGTCTTCGGCTGTGCGCTCACGGTAGGTGGTAATCAGCTTTGCAATGTCTTCTTCTCTTAAATAATTCTGGGTTTTGATCTTTTCAAAATGCTGACTGGCATCAATAAATAAGACATTTCCTTTATCCTTGCGCTGTTTCTTCAACACCAAAATACAAGTAGGAATACTAGTCCCATAAAAGATATTAGCTGGCAAGCCTATTACGGCATCTAAATAATTTTTTTCCCTGATCAGGTATTCTCTGATATGGCCTTCCGCAGCACCTCTGAACAAAACGCCATGCGGTAATACACAAGCCATGGTGCCATCATCCGCTAATTGGTGCACCATGTGTTGCACAAAGGCGAAGTCGGCTTTGCTACTGGGCGCCAATTTCCCATAAGCTGCAAAGCGGTCGTCACTCATAAATAAGTTACTGGCACTCCAATTAGCCGAAAAAGGCGGATTGGCCACGATGGCTTCAAAGCGATCCTCTATATGTTGTGGATGCTCTAGAGTATTTTCATTTTTAATATCGAACCTGCGGTAATGCACATTGTGCATGATCATATTCATGCGGCAAAGGTTAAAAGTGGTAGGGTTCATCTCCTGTCCGTAGAACTTATTCACTTCTTTTACCTCCTTGGCAACGCGCAGCAATAAAGAACCCGAACCACAGGTAGGGTCATAAACTGATTTCAGCTTTTCTTTGCCGGTAGTGACGATGCTGGCCAGCACTTTACTCACCTGCTGAGGCGTATAAAATTCGCCTGCCTTCTTCCCTGCCCCACTGGCAAACTTGCCGATCAGGTATTCATAGGCATCACCCAGCATATCGCTTTCGCTGTCTTCTATGTTGAAATCGATCTCATCAAGGTGCGCCATTACCTTCACAATGAGCTCATTTTTGGCATTTTCTGATTTACCCAATTTAGAGCTCGTGAGGTCTAAGTCCTCAAAGAGGTTCCCGAATTCCTCTTCACTTTCCGAGCCCATGGTACTTTGCTCAATATTCACCAATACTTTGGTAAGGTCGTCTAATATAAACTTGCTTTTGCCTTCCGCATTTCCGCGCTTAGCCAGTTGGCTAAAAAGCTCCGAAGGTTTCAGGAAATATCCTCTGGCTTGTAAAGCTTCTCCTTTAATGGCTTCCAAAAATTGTTGACCCTTAGGAGTATCTTCATCTATTTCCGTATAAGTTAGATTATCCCGCTCTAGCACTTTGTTGGCATAGATTTCCATTTTACGACTGAGGTATTTGTAAAAAATAAAGCCTAGAATGTAATCCCGAAAATCATCGGCATCCATTTTTCCTCTTAAAGTATTGGCAATATTCCAGAGTTGCTGTTCTAAGCGTTGTTTTTCTTCGGTCATGGTCTTTGATTAAGCTTTGGAAGGTAAATATCCATTTGCAGGCTCTAATTTAAGGGAAAATGCTTGTTGAAAAAGCTAAAGGAGGATAAAAGTTTGGGATCATTTCATACTAGTCAGTAATATATTTTAATTAGATAGTTTGCATTTTGCAAACTTTATATTATATTTGTAACACAATATTAACAAAAGATAGTAATTAAGGATGGATACACTAAAAAGGAAAATCGCAAAAAATACTTTAAAAGAAAGTAATGAAAATTATTACCAAAAGAACCTTAGCCAATGCCATAGAGGCACATCCAGAAATCAAAACGAGTATCAATCTATGGATTGTTAAAGTTAAAGAGGCTAATTGGGATCGGCCAACTGACGTAAACAATGACTTTTCAAAAGCCAGAACAATAAAACATAATCGAATAGTGTTTAATATAAACAAAAACGATTACAGATTAATTGTTCAAGTAAACTATCCACTAAAATTAGTTTACATCAAATTTATTGGAACGCATTCGGCTTACGATAAAATAGATCCAGAAACAGTAAATAATTATTAAAAAAGATACAAAATTGGTAGAACAAGTACCATATCCTAAAGAAGTAATCAAGCCTATCAGAAATGAAGCTGATTATGATACTGCATTAAGCAAAATTGAGAAGCTTATGGATGCAGTACCCGGAACTCCTGAATATGATTTATTAGAAGTATTGACTCTTTTGGTAGAAAAGTATGAGGATGATCATTATGTTTTCGATTTACCTTCCCCCATTGAAGCTATTAAATATGTAATGGAAGAAGAGAATCTTTCACCCACCGATTTAGGAAAAATAGTTGGCGGTAAATCTATGGCTTCCCTTATTTTGAATAAAAAGAGAAAATTAAGCCTAAATATGATCAGAAAATTAAGTCATGAACTGAAAATTCCTGAGAAGGTATTGGTTCAGGATTATGAGCTTGCCTAAAATTTTCTTAATAGAGCATTAGTTTATATTGAAATTCACTAATTAACGCCATAAACACCCACAAAACACAATTTCCAATAACAAGCCCTCAAGGCCAGGTTGAAGGAGAATAATTTACTATTTCCACTTCCTCCAGAAGGTGTTTATTTTCTTTTTTCTATAAGGGTAAAAAGCCTTAAAATTAGTAGACAATAACTTCAGGAACCATTTTGCTGCGATCAAACCAACTAAGGTCAAATTCTTTTTTATCGTTTGGTTTTGATATACTTTCACCGTAGCTCCGATAGATTTCCTTTCTGAATACCTCGCCATTATCGAAATACTCAATAGTAACGGTGATATTATCTCGGAAACCAATCCAAGAAGAGCTTTCTGTAATGGTTAAAATCTGCTCCCCTTCTTTTAGATAGGCAATCTCCTGCGAGCTTCCGTGTTCTCCACCTTGTCCTTTTTGCGTTAAAACTGTCCTGCCTCTAAACTTGTGATAGGCTATATCCCATTCAGAATAATTTCCTTCATCAGGATAAGACTGATAATCTACCGTATTTTTCAGCAACACCATATCATGGACTTCCTCAACATAATCAAGCAAGCTATTAGCTTTGGGGTCATTAAATTTTCCCTTAAATTTAATGGTGTTATAAGCATTTACTGCCCTAAGAGTTAAATGGTAAGGGCCTCTATAAGTTTCCAATTCAATTTCTTCATCATTTTTCTTATACATTACAGCTTCTCCATCGCTTTCAAGATAAACCCTCAAATCCGGTTTGGCAGCTTTATTATTTGAAGCAAAATAGATAAAATAAGGTCTTTTACTTTTGAAAGCACCATCAAAATAGTACTCGAAAACCCCATCAGGAGTAGGCTCTTTTATGATAACAATTTGCCCATTTTCCTTAGTAACTTCCAATTTTCCAACTTGAGACTGTTCTAAATCCAGACCTCCGCCATTAATTCGATAATAGCGATCGCGGATATGTTGAATCACTTTTTCATTATCTTGGGCTAGTGAGAAAAAACCAGTAAAAAGTAAAAAGAAAAGGCTAAGTAAACGGAATAAATTCATAGGTGTAATTTGTTGATTGAAATTGAAAGATTAAATTTTCTCTAATAACATCAAAAGTATATAGTAAATTTTGATTTCCAGCAGATGAAATTAAATCCATACTCCAATAGAATCCTTCTATTTACATTACCTTAAATATAAAAGTAATGTCAGATTCACGAAAAATCTTGTATCTCCCAAAATCAAATAAATCCTGTTGAAGACAAATGAGAAAATTAAGCCTCATATTAGCTGTATTGAAATTCACTAATTAACGCCATAAATAACCACAAAACACAATTTCCAATAACAAGCCCTCAAGGCCAGGTTGAAGGGGAATAATTTACAATTTCTACTTCCTCCAGAAGGTGTTTATTTTCACTTAGTAATTTCAGTTCCATTTTTCGATGATGGTAGTATCCGGGATTAATTCCAGGGGCATAATCATGGGGTGTTTCTTCATCTCCTAAATGAAGCATAAATTCTATTACCTTATCGGGTTCTGCCGGAATTTTTTCAATAATATGATTTAAATGATGTTGGTTGGTTTGACCATACCATTGGTCTATAAAACAAAAGGTATGCTCATTTGAATAATCGGCTAGGGTTCTTTGCACATAGTTTATAAACTTTAGTCGTGTACCTAGAAAAAGCCTTTTGATAGTATTAAATCGTCCCCTTACAAAAATTGGGCTTCCTAGTGCATTTCTTATCGCTTGCCTTCTAATGGAAATTGAATATTTTCTGTCGTAATCATAATAAGGTAGTCCACTTTTCGACCAGCTTAAAGGACTTCTTAAGTGAAAGGTATATCCTTGGTTTTTGTATTCATAGAGTACTTCCATTAAGGAACTCAAAAGGAAATGATCAAAATAAAAGATCCCATGATGACTATTAATATGCTCAATATGCTGAACACCCCCTAATGCCCTTCCCAATTTCTCTATTTGATATTTAATCTCAGCCAGTAATTCAGCCTTAGCAATCCGATTTAAAATAATCCTATTTAAATGACTAAAATCCTGAGAGCCTTCAGCCAGCATTGATCTGGGCTCTACTTCCCTATTTTGATCAATAGAACCAGAGGTTATGCTTAAATGCAGTCCAATTTTTACGCCATATTCTCTTGCCACAGGCAAAAGATTTTCCACTACTCTTTTTTCAAATTGAGTATGATTTACTAATACTGAAACAGAATTTACTATTCCTTCTTTAATTCCTTTAATTATGCCGTTGTCTATAAAATCAGTGGCACCGTAATCATCTGCGTTTAAAATTAATTTTTTCATGATTCTTGAAGTTAAGTGAGTTTGAAATCAAATTGGGGCTGGGTTAAACCTTAGAGTATAAAACTTAATCCAATAGTAGCATAATGGTGCCACCTATCATTGATGCTTACTCCATCAATCTCAACTGCATTTTCTATGTTGACCTCTGGTGATTTGATGCTGTATTTATAGAAGATATTAAATTTTGAGAATTGTGCTCCAGCAGTAAAATTCGTAAACAAAACAATGTCTCTGACTTGCTCTTTATCCAATTTATAGATACTTGGTTCTGCAAAAGAATTAGCTCCATCCTCATTAGTACAAAATACGCCAAAGCCTTCTAGCATGGTATTATGAATAACTAATCTTGGGTTTATATTTAGATTCATATACCATTTGGCACGCCATATCTTATCATAACCAGTAAAATATTTACCGACTTTTAAAATATTGTCTTGATTTCTGTGTCGGAAATTATGGGTTGATAAATTAATACCACCTTCTATATAAGTCATATAATGCCCAGCAGCAAATTCAATAGATGTGGAGGGAACTATTCGAACTATATCCGATTTCAGATCAGCTTGATTTTTTAAAAGTAGCATTCATATTTCCCGTTGAGTTGCAATCCAAGGCGACCTTCCTTAGCTATCTGTGCATCCCAACCATAGGGATAGGGGCTTAAAGATATATCTCTATGCAAAAAGTATTGAAAATTATATCCAAACCGACTTCCTATTATACCTATTTTGGTACTAAAACTCCATCTTCGTCTGTAATTAAATGATATACCATTAAATTCATATCCTAAATATTTAAAATTGGCATGCGGTCTATCATTAAGGTTAAATGAGCTATCTGTAGTAAAATCCTTAAAATAGGGTGTAAATACTTCCGCACCATAAATAATATTCTGATAGCTTTGAGTAGGAAAGAGTCCATTCATCTTAAAAAGATCCGTACTGATGGAAACTTTAAGTGATCCGGTATAATCCATATCATTATTTTTTTGAAATCCTCCTATAGTAAATAAATCATTAGAAGATTCTATTTGAATACCTCTTATCCATTGCTTTTCAACTGTATTATAATTATACCAGGCTTGGGTATTTTCTGCAATTAATTTCATTTGATCTGCCACTGCATGGATAAGTTTCTTTCTTATGAATTGTTCCTGGGAAGTTGAGTTGGTGTCCAATTTGTTAAATACATATCTAAGGATGATAGTTAGATCATTCAAACTATCAAACTCAGCTATAGTCTCCAAGGTATATTCCTTTAGTTCTGTTCTAGAATAGTTATCACTTTCATAAGAAAATAAAGAATCAACAAGAATTGAATACTTCTTAAAATCAAACAAGAAACTTGTATTTTCATTGAGGGTATTCCTTTGATTCTTGTTTAATTTATCTCTACCAAGAGTATCAGTACTATAAAGATTTGTAGTACGAATAAGCTTTAAATAATTAAGCCGTGGAGTCTTATTAGCTTTAACATCTTCTACTAATTTTTCTAAATTTTTAGATACTGCACTATCTTTTTCCGTCTGCGCAAGCAGGCTATTATTCAAAAAACAGAATTGAAGTAAGACTAATAAGATGATTTTGGAATAGAGAAGTCTTATACAAATATGACTTTTAGGTTTAAATGGTTTGCTTGTCATTTAAGTAAATTTTGGTTGAAATTTCTTTATGACTATAAAATTAGATTTTTAGTACTTCCAAGTCAATACCTATAATTCGGTATATTAAAAAATGACTCCTAAAAGTTATGAAGCATTTAGTTGGTGAATTCTTTTATGAAAAGGCCACAATATTACGCCCTTTCAGGGCTTTGGTTCTTGCTTTATTATTATCACAGGGCTTCACCCTGTGTTTTGATATGACGTCCTTTCAGGACTAATATCAGGCAATTAATAAAAGCAAAGGACAATAAATTAAAAAAGGATATTGTTAAAACCTTAACATATTTTTCAGGCAATTATAATTGGTTAACCACTTGAATTTTGCAATTAATATAGGCCTGAAAGACCCAAATACCTTAACGTAGGGTAAAGCCCTACGCGAGTAAAAGAGGGATAAACAAGCCCTGAAAGGGCGCAATATTAAGCCAATTCAGAGTCAAATCATTCAATCCCGATCTTAAATAGGATCACTAAGAATCAACTGGCTCGTTTCAAATACCGATTAAACTGATTCATAATAAATAGGTGACCCACTGCCTGAGTGTATTTATAGATTAGCCACGGTAAAGCCGGTACAAAACGATGAATGGCTGAAATAATATGCTGATTATCCATTACAGAACGGAATTCCAGCCAACCCATATCACTTCTTTTGCAAAGCACACCTCCTGTAATAAAAAAGAGTTTACGGTTTTCATCACTCCTGTTCGGCATGTAGGTGAGCTCCAAAAGTACCAAATTAAAAAGATGGAAGCGCACTATATTACCTTCCTTTTTGGCCGTTAAGATAAATTTAAAATAGCGATCCAGCCATTTTGGATAGAGATCGGCTATTAGGCCCGCGGGCTTATTATAAGGATTACTTAGTCGCTGTACGCTTCTTACGGTGTTTCGCTCTTCTTCTGCCTCATAGCTTCTCTGAATACTAGGATGACTTTCATATAAAGCGGCATTTATACTCTCCTCGATTTTCACTTTTCCCCTCCAATGGAAAGGCTGACTTTCATCAGCACGCATATCATGACGCAAACTGTCAATTAGTGGGGAAACAAACACATAGCTAGTGCCTGAAAATAGAGCCACCCATAATTTTGAAAAGCCAAGCGTAAAGAAAGGAATCGAAAAAATCAGCCTCTTTTTATTTAGTTTTTGCGAGGTTATTTTGAGCATCTCCATATACGAAGTCACTTCTGGGCCTGCTACTTCAATGGCTTGCCCATAAACATCCTGATTGCCTAATGATTTTTCAATAAACAGCAGCATATCTTGAATATCCACTGGTTCTGAAGGCGACTTACACCACTTCGGACAAGCCATTATGGGTAATCTTTTTACCAACTGCTCCACTACTTTAAATGATGAGCCTCCCGGGCCTACTACTATCCCAGCCCTGATGGCCGTTAGAGGCACTGATCTGGAGGCTAAGGTTTTTTCAGTTTCATATCTACTTTTCAGATGTTTGGAATATTCTTTGGTTTCTTTTGGTAAGATCCCTCCAATAAATAAGATTTGCTGTAGTCCGCATGCTTCTGCTGATCTGGCAAAATTATCAGCCAAGAGCAGATCCGTATTTTCAAATGAACTTTGATTCATTCTGGTGCTGGGGTTCATGCTATGCACCAAGTATAAAGCATAATCCGCCCCTTTCAAGGCTTCAGTTGTACTGGATAGAGAGTATAAATCTGCTTTTCGCCATTCTACAGAAGGATATTGAGAATCTGACACTTCTCCCCTGCTAAGTGCAATAATATCATAAACTTCATGATACTTATCGATAAACCATTTACCTATAAAGCCTGTAGCTCCAGCTATTGCAACTCTTTTTTTCATACTACATTAAGTGAAAATATTGAAAATTGTTAGATGAATAAGGAATTATATTTTTTAATAAATAATGATCCTCAAATGTTTTTACAATCCATAAATACTAATTAATTTAGCATTTGCTAAATATATTAGTATAATGAGAAGCTTAGGAAGTTTATTAAAAGCGGGCTATGTGCCACAAAAGGGACAGGAATTTTATCAAGCTTATAGCGATATTCCCAGTTTAAGGTTTGTAGATATTGAAAAACGCAAAAGAAGACCTACTGAATACCTCTTTCAGCCTGGTAGTCATGATAATTTGGATAAGTACTTCCTTTGGCCCTATTTCCCAGGCAAGCCAATTAAAGCTGTGCAATTAGTGAAAGTCATCCCTTTCTTCTCTACAGGCAAAAACCATCAATTGGTTGATGGGGCGCTTCGTTATAAAGATATCATTTGCTTCGATGAAGAAACTATTTATATGTTTCCTACTTTTTTTAAGCCTGTTTATTAAGAATGAGTTTAAAATTTAAAACAAATAGGGATTAGCTTATAAGGTGTATAAAAGAGTCGTAATTTAATTTGACTGTAGTTTTTCACTTTCGTTAAAAGCCATATAAAGATCCATATCAAATTTAGAAAAAGTTCTAATTTCTTCTTTTTTAATAAGTAATTTTGAAAAACCTACTTGATTTGGTAATTCGTTAGTTACCTCTTCCTTTTCTGGATAAAAGGTTTCAAAGGTTTCAAATGCCTCCAAATAATCTGTTGTAAGTACTAATTTCTTTTGTTCGTCCCTATATCCACTAAACACGGGATCTAAGCTAATATAGGTATTATCCAGTGAAGCTTTAAATTCTGTTATGAAGCCAATATATACTTTTTCATTTTTTAATGAAACGGCTAAAAGCTCTTTCAGATAGAAGCATTCTTGAATCAATCTTTCAGCATCCCCACCATATTTTTCTACCAATTTTTTAAGAATTCTTTCCTTAGAACTAACCCAATTTGAAATATGGGCTAAAGATAGTCCAATTAAAAATGCTAATAGACTAGTACCTATATGCTTTTCTTTAATTGGCAAGTTACTAAGCATCCAATAGCTAAAATCAGGCAAATAATATTTAAGTAGTGCTGAAATAAGGAAAGCAGGAATAAGAAGATAAAAAGCAAACAAAAAGGATGTATAAATATATCTTTGTCTATCGTGTAGACTATATTTAACCTTAAAATAGTGGTTAATTTCAATAAAATAAAACGCACCTAAGATGGGGAGGATGAGAAGGTTGAAATTTGGCATTAGAGAAAGAGAATTTTATTGGATGCTATGTTCAGTTTTCTTTTTGTCAATTACAGCTTTTTTAAATTCTCGTAAAGCTTGAAACTTAGAACGCATTCCGTCTGAATTATAATACTCACGAGCATCCATTGCCATGGACAGCCTACTAATACTAACCTTTATGCCTTTCTTTTCTACTTTACTCATAATATAAAAGTATTACATTTGTAATATTAAAACAAATGTAAATGTAATATAATTCAAAGCTGTTTTAAATATCTATTGAGCCTAAATTACTCATTATCTATAAAACTTCAACTCACTTCCATCCTTTTCAACCAATAATGGTGTCTATCTCTTATTAAAAATCAACTTTAATGAAGAATACCATTTTAATTATCATTTCATCATTTTTATTAATTAGCAAAAGCTTTTCTCAAGAGAATCCTTCAATAGAAAATACCTTAAATTTTAAAGTGATGCCTATATCACTTTTGGCTTATAATCCTCGTCATAGAATTGGATTGGAATACATTACACAAAACAAATGGGCTTATAGTTTTGATTTCGGCTATGGTAGCTATTCGCTCAATAAAAAAAGAATTGGTGGTTTAAAATGGGGAAAAGATTACACCTATTATGAATTAAGACCTGAAATCAAATATCTGTTCTTTAAAGGCAAAGAGTATTTCATGTATGCTGCTATGGAATTTTTCTATATTAATGTCAAAGATATTTTGAAATCAGGTGTGTACCAACAAGAAGACCCTTTCGTTGGAATTTCTTACGAAAGTGCAAGTTTTAACAAACGTAAAACAGGCGCACATCTTAAAGGAGGCGTTAATTTTATTGCATTAAAACGTTTACATTTTGACATTTATGGTGGTTTAGGGTTTGCAAAAAGGACAATTTTATATTCGGATGTTATAAATCCAATTGAGGGTGTCAGGATTTTTGTCGAGTGGCTTCCGCAACCTGATTTGTTTGAAGGAGAATCTGTAGTTACGCATTTAACTTTAGGCTTTAAAGTTGGATATACGCTTTGGAAGAAATAAGCCAAGATGAAACCATATTTGGTAATTCATAATTGTTTAAGTTGACAAAATAACTTTAAATTTTGACCAAGTAAATTCAATAAACTACTCACTAAATTTCAATCCCTTAAATCTTTCTTTATTTTTGACGTTATTGTTTTAAATCCATAGCCTTATGAAAAAAGTCATTATTGTTGTTGCAGTCATTCTGATTGTAATTGCATCCACTTTTATCTACTTTTTTTACCTACAACCTGTTAAGAAAAATAATCCCTTGATGGCTGTTCCGCCCAGTGCTAGCATGATTTTTCAAATGGAAAACCCCTTTGAGGAATGGAAAGAAATCACGGATAATAAAATCTGGAATTACCTGAAAACGAATCCTTATTTTGAAGAGCTGGGACAAGAAATGGATAGCCTTACCATTGATATGAAAAGTGATGAAGGCATGTGGGAATTGGTAATGGATCGCCCTATGGTGATGTCAGTTCATAAAACCAGACCTAAAGATTATGATTTTCTTTACGTAATTGACTTACAGCGAGCCACACAGTTCGATTTTATCAAAAACTATATTAAAGATTTCAGTGATGATATTGATAAAGTATATACCCGAAATTATCAAGATCAAGAAATTCTGGAAATAAAATTCATTGACTCCCCTACCACCTATTATCTTTTCATTTATGAAAATTTATTGAGCGTTTCTTCTACTCATATCCTTGTTGAACAATCTATTGATCAATTAAAAGAACCTATTTTAATTCGTGATTTTGATTTCATTGATATAAGCAAAGCGCTAGGCAGCAATGACATTAATATGTACATCAATTATGCAGCATTCTCCGATTATTTAAAAATATGGATGGAGGATACCGAAGAGGAAAGCACGGATATATTTAAGCTTCTAAAATACAGTGGCATGTCCTTAGAGGCCACTGATGAAGTCTTTTCAGTGGAAGGCTATTCGAATGTAAAAAAAGACCAAGCTAATCTACTGACAGCCTTAATGAATTCGGGCACAGGTGAAATTGGCGTGGGCACCATTGTTCCGGATAATGCCTCCTATTTTATGAGTTTGGGTTTTGATGATGCAGATAAATTTTATGGCCAGATGGAGGAAGTACTCAAAGCCACTGAAGACGGAGAATCTTATATAGAAAGCAAACAAAAAATTGAGAACTATCTGGAAATATCAATAGAAGATGATTTCTTAAGTTGGATCGATAATGAAATTGCCTTAATCCAACTCAATTCCAGTAGCGATAAAAACAAGGTAGAAATAGCTGTAGCCATAAAACATGAAGGATTTGATGAAACCAAGGAGCGCTTAGGATACATTGAACAACAAATTAGAAAGAAAACCCCTGTGAAATTCAAGGGAATCCGCTACAAAGAGCACGATATTCAATTTCTTTCCATCAAAGGCTTTTTTAAGTTGCTATTTGGAAGTGCTTTTGAAGGAATAGACAAACCCTACTATACCATTATGGAGGATTATGTAGTCTTTAGCAATTCCCCACGAACTTTAGGTAAAATTATTTCCTCAGTAGCAGAAAAAAGAACCTTAGACCACACAAAAGAGTATGCTGTTTTTTTGGAGAATTTCGCTTATGAATCCAGTCTATTTATTTACCTCAGTTCGAATGAATTATTAAGCGATGCACAACGATTATTGGATAAAGAATCCTGGAATGAATTAAAACCTCACAAGCCATATTTTAAGAGTTTCCCAATGATTGGAATGCAAATTAAAGCTGATGGCAAATTGTTAAAACATCAAATCCAATTTAACTACTTGAACCATGAACAAATAAGCAATTGGAATACATTGGTCTCAGAAAGTGAATTTAAAGAGGAGGAAGTGGCCGATAGTACTGAAACGGAGGAGGATGATTTAATTTCAGTAGAAAATATTTTGCCTGAGGACCTTAATAGCAAAACCTTTATTGAATATTACGATAACGATCAGGTCAAATTTGAAGTCTCGCTCAAAGACGGATTGAAACATGGTCGGTATTTTCAATTTGACAGTCTGGGAAATATGGTAGTAAAAGGTCGCTATAGAGATGATGAAAAGTCGGGCACCTGGCGATTTTATGATGAAAATGGCGATTTGATTCGAAAGGAAAGGTTTTAAACGCTTTTTGGAAAGGCAAAGGATATCGAACTGACTAGTTCCTAAAAAACTGTACACAAGGATAGTAATTCAAATGGACTCTTGCTTGGTGTGTCTCCAAATGATTTAATGGAGTGGGACATATTTAGGATAAAGCAATAATTCTGGGGATTTAATATTAGTAGACTAAAATATAACTATAAATAGGGGTTAACATGAATTTATAAAACCCTGAATTGATTATGTTGGCAATAGAATATTTTATTGGAATAATACTTTACCCCTCAGTCCTTCGGACAGCTCCCCTAAGACAGGGGAGCAGCTGGTCAGTGCTAAATATTAACAATATCC
>Ga0098059_1000534_pt1 | contig 22518 bp, 32 predicted proteins | sample 20_taG_FD_92580 | JGI IMG/M metagenome (GOLD analysis project Ga0098059, IMG submission 92580) | Marine viral communities from the Subarctic Pacific Ocean - 20_ETSP_OMZ_AT15318 metaG | ecosystem: Environmental > Aquatic > Marine > Oceanic | place: Subarctic Pacific Ocean | collected 2015-01-19
CTTAAGACTTTTTCGGAGCCTTACCGCCGACCCACGCCTCGTTGACATCTGGTGTCGACGGGTCGTCAGCCTTGAGCTGTCCGGTGATCTTGCGTGCGCGCTTTGGCTTTTCGGCTGGCGCCGGTGGCTGCGATTTTAGTTTTTCGATTTCCGCTTGCTGATCTTGAATGATCGTGGCGGCCTGCTCGCAGAATTTGAATAGCGCCATTATGTTAGCCACGCGATGCGGCTGCGTTAAAGTCTTAACTAGTTCCTTTACGTCGATTTGCATGATATACTCCTGTGCATGTGTAGCATGATATTACACATTTTTTTCATGTGATACAGTCTTCTCCTCAAACTGCCCCGCGAACCCGCGGGGTATTTTTTTGGCAGTGTAAAAAAATATCAGCACACCCCTTGTATATCACAGCGGTAACCCTATATTACTGTTATAGGAACAAGGAGAACGAAAATGCTTAAACTTAAAAAACTATCAGCCGCACAGTGGAACGGAAACGGTATGGGGACATCAACTACCGAATGGTGCGTCAAAGGCGCGGAAAATATCATTGTTCACAAGATTGGCCTAAAGTGGTTAGCAACAGACACAGCGCACGGAATGGATCGCATCATCTGCCGCGCTTGGTCACGCGCCGACCTACTAGAAATAATGGAAGCAAAGGGCGTTGTTTGTACTGACTTTTGATCTTTTGGTGACCAGCCTTACGAGGCCGGCATCCTAAAGACCAAACCAAGCATAAAGGAGAACGAAAATGCTTACCACATATGTAATCACCGTAATCGACACAGTCAGCACACGCGACGGGTCACGCAGCCACACTGCTAAGAAAGCCTACTTTGAAAAACTTAGCAGCTACAATGGTTACTTGCACTCAAGCTCAACAGTCACCACCACCTTTGACAGCCAAGAGGCCGCTGAAGATTTCATCGAAGATCTGCCTGTCAGCCGCTGTGGCGAGTACAACAACAAATACGAATATGGCGTCGAAGCTGTCGAGTACACCCATGCAAACCATAGTGGATACACAGACGCACACCCATATGAGATCGTGCGCGTTGTCTCACCAAAGACAATCGAGATCCGTTTGGTTGATGCTGAGTTAGACCCAGAGTGGAAACCTGAAACCATTGCTGGTGGCTTTGCTGGTCACACAGTAAACAACGGCTCTCAGAAATGGATCTACACTTCAAACAAAGACAACAGGGTGATCCGTGCTAGGCTCCGCAAGGATGGTTACTTTTATTCTGCCAATGGACGCCACAACCTGTCGACTGCTCCGTACAAATTTTACGATTACAATTTTTAAACAAAAGGGGGAGAAATCCCCCCACTCAGCGGGGCTTATATCGCCTCTGAAAGGGTATAGAGTTAATTTAAAATTATTTTTGCGGAACTATTGTAATATTTGAAAGGTAACCCCATATTAAGGATGTAACAACAGGAGAACGAAAAAAATGGAAATCATCGTACAACACGCAGAGCGCAACCGCGACACTGGCGACGTAACTAGCTACACAGATGTGGCAAAAGTTGACGTGTCTGACTTCGTAAACCACGGCGTCGAGGAAATGCTTGAGTACGCTTACCGCTACACAAACAACGTGATGGGCTCTTGGTCTATCAAAAAAGAATTTCTTCCAACGCGTGATGGCGGCGAAATGCCAAACGGCGACTACAACGAAGATGTCACCGTGTTGCGCCAGCGCGAAGACGGGATGGGCCAAAGGTCAACAATGGTATTTGATCGGATGGTTGTTGGCGATGAAACTTATACGGTTTCCCCCGTCGGTTTCAAAAAAGTGGAGCAAGTATAATGAGCACCTTTGAAGATTTCGCAGCAAGCCTCGCAGATGAGCCGGTGATTACCGGCTCAAAGAAAGAGCGTGAAACTCACCCGTGCGGCCAGTGTTCTGGCACCGGCAAATGGTCTGGCGGCACAAACCGCCACGGCAACAGCAACTGTCTCGCCTGCAAGGGCAAAGGCTTCTTTTATGCGAGCCCAGCCGAGCGCTTCAAGGCAAAGGCCCAGCGCGTCGCGCGCAAAGCTAAGCTGGCGCAGGACGCCAAGGACGATTTTATGGCGGAGCACGAAGGATTGATCGAGGGGCTGCGCGCAATGCAGTGGCACAACATCGCCTCCAGCTTGCTGGCCTCATTCGACAAGTACAACGCGCTGACAGATAAGCAGGCCGCTCTGGCCGGCAAGATCGTAGCCGAGCAGGCCGAGCGTGACGCAAAGCGCGCAGCCGAGCGGGCGGCTCCAAAGGTAAAAGTCGATTTGGGTCGGGTCGAGGAAGTCTTTGCCACGGCTCAGATGTCCGGCATCAAGTACCCGAAGCTGCGCCTGAACGGCCTTGTTCTTTCCAAGGCTGGCCCTAACGCCAAGAACGCCGGCGCCATCAATGTAAAAGCTGGCCCCGCTTTTGAGGACGACTACTACGGCTATGTTCGTGACGGCGAGATGACGGCATTCCGCAAGTGCACAACCGAGGTCACCGAGGCGCTGCAAGCGCTGGCCGCTGACCCGCTGAGCAGCGCAACCGCGTATGGCCACAAGTTTGGCATCTGCGCGTGCTGCGGCCGTACACTGACAAACAAAGATAGCATAGAGCGCGGCATCGGTCCGATCTGCGCTGCCAACTGGGGGCTCGCATGAAGGAGAGCACCGAGCACGCGCTGATCTTTTTGATCACCGCAATACTGTGCGCCCTCTGGGCGTATGGTGAAATCCACCACTGGTTCTGAGAGGAGAATATTATGAACCAATCAAGATCAAAGCAGATCCAAGCGATCGCAGAGATGAACGCGATGCGTCTGGCTGATGTCGCCGACCTACGCAAGCGGTACGGCACCGGCGTGCGGCCGGCGTGGGTATCAACTGAAATTGCCGTGGCCATGAGCGAATACCGCGCGCTGGAGGCTGAGGCCAAAAAATTGCAGGAGGAAATCGATGCAGGAACAAAGTAACAGCCCGCACATGTTCGTGATGGCTATACGGCGCAAGGCGGATATCATCCGCCTTGACGCCAAGGCCAATAACGAAAACATCCACACGACGCACCAGCGTGCGGCGGAGATTATCGCGCTGTGTGACGCTCTGGAGCGCGCCCTTGGAGAGTTGCCGTGACAACGCAGCTTGACAAAATGAAGGAGATGGCGGAGGCGGAAAACGAGCGCCTTCTGCGGGTAATGCGCAGCACCAAGCACAAAACCTCGGAACGCGCTCGCGTCTGGCCGGTCGGTAAGCTGCGCAAAGAAATATTGCGGATCGCGGCAACGCGGCCCGTGTGGATCATAAACGACTTTCAGAACCGAATTGTAGGCGTTCCGGTCGAGCGCATCCAGCGCGCTCTGGATACGCTTGTAAAGCTGGGATATCTGGACGGAGAAAGGGATGACGGTTACACGTTCTATTCGATCCCGCGGCAACACACTTTTGATTTTAACGCGCCGGAGCCGGCGCAGGAAAGGAGACTAACATGGAAACGAAGCAACTAGGGGCGCACATCCGCGTCGAGGTAATTGATGAGCTGCGCAAGTTAAGCAAGCGCGAGCGCATCAGCATGTCTGTGCTTACCGAGCGAGCGCTGATGCGGATGCTCAGTGAGGCTAAAGCGGCAGGCGCCGTCGATGCCTGACTGGTCGGAGTTTGAAAGGCGGTTAACCGCCACGCAGGCCGACGCGTTCAACACGTCAGTTGAATTTTTGCGCGGCCTGCAAGCCGGCGTGTCGGAGGGCGAAGATGAAGAGTTTGCCGATATGGCGCGCACCAGCATGACGGTCGGGATGCTTCAGGCTGCTATTGCGTTTCTAAAGGAGGATACGTTTGACACCGGCGAGCTACTAATATTAGTTCACAGTATCATCTCGCAAGATTTAAACGCCCCAAGCAAAAAGGATATGCATTAGATGAAAGAAGCCGTGACCATTGGCATCGACTGCGGTTACAGAACCGGAGGCGTCGGCATAATCGGAGACAACTGGAGCGAGGTCCACGACCTACCAGTTTACTCGGAGGGCGGCGTCGATGTTACGGCGCTGATGGATATACTGACCAGCGTCGAGGCCGTCGACCACATATACATAGAAAGGCAGCAGGCCATGCCGCGGCAGGGCGTCAGCTCGACGTTTAAACTTGGCTACGCCTTCGGGCAGATCGTGACAACCGCGGCGCTCTCGCGCAGCCGCTACACGCTGGTCACGCCGAATACTTGGAAGCGCAGCATGAATTTGCCGCGTGATAAGGACGCCGCCAGACGACTGGCGCAGCAATGGTTCCCTGATCGGGCGGCCGAGCTGAAACGAAAGAAAGACGAGCACCGCGCGGAGGCACTTCTTATCGCGCAATATGGGAGGGGAAAGAATGCCAATTAAAGTGAACATGCCGATTGAGGAGTACCACTTAGATCCGTCTCTGAGCGCCTCTGGGGTCAAAACGATTGCGCAGAAATCGCTTGCCCACTTTAAGGGTGCCCAGCGGAAAAACACGACTGCGTTCGACGTTGGAACGGCTGCGCACACTTTCACACTTGAGCCCGAAAACAGCTCGATGGTTTGGTGCGGGCCTGAGACGCGTCGGGGCTCCGAGTGGAAGGATTTAAAAAAGCAGGCTGATGAAGAGGGCGCGCTGCTACTCACAGAGGGCGACTATCGCCTTGCGTCCGACATGGCGGAGGCCGTGCGCAGCAACGCTGCCGCGGCTTCCCTGTTAACCGGTGACTTGCTGGTCGAGGCCAGCGTGTTCAGCCAGCTCCCAGTGGAGGGCGTGAAAGAAAAGCACGTCGACGTGAGGTGCCGCCCTGACGGCTGGCGCCGAGACATCGCGGCCGTCATCGATTTGAAGACGACATTGGACCCGTCGCCTGCGGGCTTTGCAAAGAGCATTGCAAATTTCGGGTATCATATTCAGGAATATTTCTACCGCGCTGTGATGGCGCAAGATGGGCATGAGGTTGACAGGTTCGTGTTCATCGCGGTAGGCAAAGAGCCCCCGCACTTGGTTGGCATATACGAGCTGGACGCTCACAGCCTCACCGAGGGACAGGCGGCAACAGAATACGCGCTTTTGCAATATGCGAGGGCGCGTGAAACCGGAGTGTTCGGCTACGACTATGGCGATTTGCAGACGTTGCAGTTGCCGCGCTGGGCATTTCAATTTTCACAACCCGACGGGGTTTAGGCAAACCAACCTAAGAGGTAACCATGCCAATATCATTCGGAAGTTCATCTGACACCAGCGGTGTCTACCTGAGAGCCAACCTACCGCAGAATAAGTGGTGGGTTAAAAGCGAGGCCGGCGACGAGCCGCCTCTTGATATGGGAGCTGGTGTCGCGATCGACATCAAGAATGTAGTTTTCGGCTGGCTCCACATCGACGTCGGCGTGCGTGACTGGCAGCCGTGGCCGAGCCCGTCGCAGCAAATCCCGCGACCGAGCGACAGCCATAAAAACGGCTTCGAGGTTAAGTGCTGGCTGCAAGACCGGCGCGAGGCCGAGTTCAGCGGCAACAGCTACGGCCTTGGCCAGTTTATAGCCAAGCTATATAACGAGGCCGAAAAGTGTCCGGAGTTCGAGACACAGATACCGGTGGTGCAAATCACCAGCTCGACGCCGGTCGTCATAGGGCGCGGCACAAGCTACGACGTAGGCTTTGCTATAAAGAAGTGGATACCGCGCCCAGAGGCTCCCACAGAGGCGCCTGCGGCTGCTCCGGCACCGCAAGCCGCCCCTCCCGCTCAAGCCGCCCCAGTGGCAGCCGCAGCGGCCGGAGACGACTTCGGATTTTAAGAGAAAAGCGCGTCCGGCACACCGTCGGGCGCGCATCTTATTTAGGAGAGCGGATAATGAGCCAAGCATATTTTTCAAAGGTGCGCGAAAATCTGGTGCACGAAATAGATGGAGCCCCGAGGGGCGAGCGCAACGTCGCGCTGAACAAGGCGGCGTTTACGTTGGGTCGGCACGCGCATATGGACGCGGGAAACATCGAGGCGACGATCATCGAACTGCACGCGGCGGCCAAAGCCATTGGCCTGCAAGAGCATGAGATTAAGTCGACGATTGGCAGCGGGTTTAAGCGCGGCAGCGAAAACCCCAAGGTGTTGGAAAACGCCGACGCGGTGCCGTTTCAGCCAAGCGAGATGGAACGGCTGATTACACGGCTGGCGGCCAAAGAATTACTGAGCCGAGACGACGAGACACGCGCGGCGAAAATCGAAAAGGCTCGGGCATCGTGGGAGCGCGCCGTGCCGATCAACAGGGATACAAAGGACGCCTGCCGGCCTGCGCTGTTATACTTGAACTCACGCGGCCTGAGAGCCTCCGCGGCTGCCGGCGTGGCGCGCTTTACGCCCAACTTATACGACGGGCCCGCGATCATCTTTCCGGCGCTGGGCGACGACGGGAGCGTCTGCGGCGTGCAAGCCGTCCTGCTCACCCCAGAGGGGCAGAAGCGCGAGCACAACGGGATCTCGAAATACAGCCGAGGCGCCATATCTGGGTCAGCGATGCGGATTGGCGATGAGCACGAAGGCGGCGCCATCATTATGGTCGAGGGGCCGGAGGACGCGCTGAGCGTCAGGCAGGCCGTCGAGGGCCACGCGGAGGCGACGATCATCTGCACGTTTGGCAAAGCCGGCATGTCGACGTACAACCCTCCGAGGGCCAGCGACGTGACGATCTGCGCTGACCCTGACCTTGACGTGGCGGCGGTCGGCGACGTGCTCAAGGGCGACGGTAGCGTCGACGTGCACGTCGTGCGCTTCGATCAGCAAGGCTTCGAGAATGTAAAGGACGCAAACGATTTTCTGCGTGAGGCTGGAGCGCAAAAAATGCGCGAGGCTCTGGCGATGGCAAAGCGGCTCGATGATGTCGCGGCCGAGAGCAAGGCGGTCGACGTCAGCCTGTCAGACGAGGTTTTCTTTATCGCGGAGGCAAAGCCGCAGCTTGGCAGCTCATACTTGATAAAGAATTGGTTTGGCTGGGGGCAGATGTCGGTCGTGTACGGGCAGTCAAACGTGGGCAAGTCGTTCTTTATGCTGGACGCGCTCTATCACGTTGCAGCCGGCCGGATCTGGATGGGCAACCGCACAAAGCAATCCAGCGTGCTGTACCTAGCCACAGAGGGCGGGAACGCATTCCGCAACCGAGCATATGCGGTCGGCCAGAAATACGGTGACGTGGACGTCCCGTTGGCCGTGCGGGCGAGCCCCGTTGACTTGCTCGATCCGGACGCCGACGTGATGAAGATCGCCGAGCTGGCGAAACAGGTGGAGGCGCACACCGGCGTGAGGATGGGGGCGATCTGCGTCGACACTCTCAGCCGGTCGATGGCAGGCGGCAACGAGAACAGCCCAGAAGCGATGACGGCATTCATTCTAAACTGCGACCGGCTGCGGCTGGAGACGGGCTGCGCGGTTCCGATCGTGCACCACTCGGGCAAGGACACAGCGGCCGGTGCACGCGGCCACAGCTCACTCAGGGCCGCCTGCGATACGGAGGTCGAGCTGGAGGTGGCCGAGGACGGCGTGTACCGCTTCGCCAAAGCCACAAAGCAGCGAGACTTGCAAGGCGGCGGCGTGCTGACATTTAAACTCGACGACTTCCCGCTGGGCACTGATGAGGATGGCGACCCAGTGTCAACTGCGGTTGTCACGCCGGTCGATGAGGAAGAGGCAAGCGAGGCGCGGCAGAAGCGGCCAAGCGGAAAGAACCAGCGCCTGATCTTGTCGGCGTACAAGCAGCTCAGATCGGAGCGCGTGGGCCACATCAATATGACCGGCGCCGGATGGCCGGAGGCAGGCACTCGGTGGATCATTCAGGAGGCGCTTCTGCGTGAGCACGCGCTCGGCAAGATGACGGCCAATAACAAGCGGCAGACGTACACGCAGGCGCTCGACGGGCTCATTTCCAGCGGCCATATGGCCATGAACGACGGATTTGTGTGGTCGACGGGTTCCGAGGGCAAGGTGACAGGTGCGTCATAAAAACGGATGTAATGAAATCAAGGGGTTACGGTATGTTTTATGACAATTATGACGGTTTATGTTCATATTATGACGGCAGACGTGTAGGCGTCATAATAATCATATATGCCTAAGAGGCATATAATTATGACGCGCGTGCGTTGGGGGTAATAATGGTTAGACAGATATACGAGAGCGAGCAGGACAGAATAAACGAGCAAAGGCTGGCTGATGTTATCCGAGGTTCGTATAATTGTGAGCTGCATAAAATGCCAATGAAACTCAGTCTGGACTTCATGGCGACTAGGGGCGGAGAAGCGGTGGCGTTTTTTGAGATGAGGCAAAGGCGTAATCTTATGGCAGCGTATCCAACCTATATGATTTCGATGTATAAGATTATGATGGCGGACGCGCTTGCTAAAAGCACGGGACTGCCGTCGTTCTTGGCGGTGCAGTGGAGCGACAAGGCGGGCATGTGTAAGCTGCCGTCCGAAGGGTCAAGCTACGGCATGGGTGGGTCGGTAAGGCGTGGTGACCCGCAGGACATTGAGCCGGTGGCTTACATCCCAATGGAAAAGTTTAAAGTGATTGCCTGAAAGGAGAGCAAGATGGCGAGAAAAGGAAAGATGAGAAAACCGACGGCGCAGGAGTTGAAGTACAAGCACCTGAATACCGGCGAGGCGAAGGACGTTATACCGGCGGCAGTGTGGGGCCAGCTAGAGCCGCTGGACCGTGTGGCTAGAGATAAGACGGCGCGCTGGGGTAATACGTTGCCGTCGCTGGTGAGCCCTGATTTGGCTGGCCGCTTTGAGGCGGCCTACGATGCGCTGCACGCCGCTGTAAGCGCAAAAGATCCTGTGCGGGTCAACAAGATCGCGACGCAGCTTATCAAAGCGTGGGGCGTGCTAGAGACAGAAGCAGAGGCGGCTGGGCATCAGCCATTGCCGGAGCACTGCTATTGTGTGGAGCTGGAGGAGGGCAAGATAGTTTGCATTGCGCTACACGGCTGGGCGGAGCTGCGGCAGAAGTATCCGGATTGGACGGTGTACTCTTTCGAGGACGCCGCGAGGGTGTTAACATCGCATTTTAGCGAGGCGTTTTTAGATGCAGCGTTTGACAGTTTCCCGAATGCACGGGTGACGCGCATCGAAGGCGTCGATAAGAGCAAGACTGCAAAGATATTGGAGGATGAGATCCCGTGGTAAGAGCAGATGTTTTAAGGAAAGCCGAGGAGCTGATAAACGGCGACCGGCAGGAAACGTATGGCGATGCATCGGTATTGCACAGAAGGATAGCGCTTATGTGGGGCGCTTATCTAGGCGAGGATGTATCAGCCAAGGATGTTATGGCGATGATGGCGCTTCTCAAGATTGCTCGCACGGCTGGAGGTGCGGGCGCTGTCGACAACTGGGTCGATGCTTGCGGATACGCGGCGCTCGCAGCAGAGCAGGAGGATTGCAATGGGTGAGATAGCACGCAAGAAGCTGGCCGCGATAGAGGATATCGGCGAGGAAAGTATATTCGATGATATAGCGTCGGGCATGACAGTGAACAAAATGATCAAGAAGCTGAACATCGGCTGGCGTCTCTGGTACAAGTGGGTCGATAGCAAGGTGGGCAGACGTGATCGATACTATCAGGCGATGGAAGCTGCGGGTCACTACTACGCCGCGCGAGCGGTCGACACGGCGCAGGAAGCGGACGCTGGCAACGTGAACTTAGCGCGCTTGCAAGTGGACACTGACAAGTGGATCGCGTCGAAGCTGAACCCGCAGTATGACGTGAGGCAGAAGGACGTGCAGATCAACATCAGCGTGAACGACTTGCACGCGCAGGCAGCGGCGCTGCTTAGCGACGTTGAGGATGCCGAGGTGATCGACGAGGGTGACGTTTGAACCGCGGTTTCGGGCATTGGCGGCGACGCACAACCGCGCGCGGGAGAGGGTTTTCGATAGCCGTTTCCGCGCCGGATCGGGGCAAAGCGGTCGCCTTTAAGGAGAAACATCAATGTTTTCAATGGGGTTTATTTAACATAATACATGTTATACGCCGTAATCGTTTTAGATCGGGGTTTTCGGTGCCTCGGCGGTCGGTCGGTCGTCGATTGACCCCCCCCTTCGCAAAACCGAGGGGGTGTAATTATCAATGTCCCCCTCACGCACCCCCATGACCCACCCCACCCCTGCGCCCCGTTTTCAAAATTAGGAGCCCCCATGAATAAGCCTGTCGAAAACCCGTTTATGGCGCTCATGCGCCGCTACCAGAATGAGCCCGTTCTCTTTGCCAAGGAGGTCATCGGCATCGACCCCGACCCGTGGCAGAAGGAGCTGCTCACGGCTGTCGCAGATCCCGCGAAGCGGCGCATATCGGTGCGCAGCGGCCACGGCGTCGGCAAGTCGACGGCCGTTGCTATGGCAGCCCTGTGGCACGTTTTGATGCGCGTCCCGAGCAAGACGGTGACCACGGCCCCCACCAGCTCGCAGCTTTTTGACGCGTTGTTCGCCGAAATGAAATCATTGGCCAAGAGGCTCAAGCCGCCATTTAATACGCTGCTCGATATCAAGTCGGACCGGATTGAGCTGAAGAGCGCGCCGGAGAGTAGCTTTATTAGTTGCCGGACGTCGCGCGCCGAGCAGCCGGAGGCGCTGGCCGGCGTTCACTCGATGGGCTCGATCCTGTTGCTGGCGGATGAGGCCAGCGGTATTGCGGAGGGCGTTTTTATCGCTGCCAGCGGGTCGATGTCCGGCATGAACTGTACGACGGTTCTCACCGGCAACCCGACGCGGAACACGGGGTTCTTTTATGACACGCACCACCGGCTCAGCGATAGCTGGCACACGATGCATGTGAGCTGCGTCGACAGCCCGCGCGTGAGCGACGATTATGTTGAGGACATGATGCGCCGGTACGGCGACGATAGCCCAAGTTATCATGTGCGCGTTTTGGGCAACTTTCCGCCCTCGGAGGAGGACACGGTGATACCGGTCGCTCTGATTGAGCACGCGATGAATAGCGACGTGAGGGTGCACGAGAACGCCTCCAGCGTTTGGGGGCTTGACGTTGCGCGTCAGGGCGGCGATGCGACGGTGCTGTGTAAGCGGCAGGGGCCGGTCGTTCACCCGATGCTTGTGTGGCGGAATTTCGATTTGATGCAGACGGCTGCGGCGGTGAAGGCGGAATATGACGCCCTGCCTGAGACGAAGAGGCCGCAGGAAATCGTGATCGACAGCAACGGCTTTGGCGCCGGTGTGCTTGACAGGTGCGTCCAGCTTGGGATGCCGGCACGCGGTTTGAACGTCTCGGAGCGCGCAGCGGCCTCTGGGACGTATTTGAATTTGCGCGCTGAGCTGTGGTTTAAGGCCAAGGCATATCTGTCTGGTATGGACGTCAAGCTACCTCGCGATGACGCGCTGTACGCGGAGCTGGCGGCGCCTCGGTACACGTTTACTGCGTCGGGCAAGATGCAGGTCGAGAGCAAGGACAGCATGAAAAAGCGCAAGGTCGCCTCGCCAGATCGCGCGGACGCGCTTTGCCTGTCGCTGGCGACAGATCACACGACGATGCATTACGGTAAGAAGGGGGGCTGGGCGGCGCCGCTGCGCCGGCGAGTGAGGGGAGTTGTTTGAGTGCGGCGGGCGACGTTAAAAACTTGGCAGGGTTTTTAGAGTTACAACGCTAAACGATACAAGAAGAAGGGTTGAGATTTGTCGCCCGCCGTGACGCCCACGCTATCAGCGCGGGCGTATTCTGTCAAATTACTTGCGCGCCCCTATGGTTAAGCGCCGTCAGGCCGCCTTCTTTTTCGGGAAGTGGTGGTCCATAAACTGGGCCATATCTTCCATCCGCCATAAGATCTGTTCCCAGTCGTCGACGTAATGCTCATCGCGCAAGTGGTGCTCCAACTCAGTCGCCAAGTTTTCAGCTTCCTCTGTCATGCTCACCCAATAGGTCCGCATTTCGCTGTCGTAATCGACCTCGAAGTCGTACTGAGCCATCAGCTTCTTTGCCTTGCGGCGGGCTGCGGCGTTAGGGTCCGGCTTACGCTTGGGCTTGCACGCCTGCGACGGCGTCGTGATGGCGCCCATCGAGCGCAGCTCATACACGTTTGCCACGCGTGCACGGCGCTTGACGCGCTTGTCGCGGATGCTGGCGGGCTCGCTAAGGATGCCGCAGACGATGCGCCGGCCTTGGACCAGTTGCCAGTGCCAGCCCGCCACGATCAGGAACACGCGATCGGCCGTGCGCTCTTTGACTGTGGCCTTGAGCCAGCCGGCTAATGTTGGGCCGGTTGAGCTGTTTAGCTTCATGCCAAACGACTGGTACTTACTTTTGACGCCGCACATTTCCAGCGCTTCTGTGACCTCTAGAACCGTAGTCCCTTTGACCGCTCTGCGGCCATTCCAATACTTACCGCTGACATGCCGGATCAGCCGAGCGGCTTCGCCGGTGGTCATGCCGGTGATCGCGCTGATCACGGCGGGGCCACAGTAGCGGTTGCGGTCGGATTTTGTTTCGCCGTGATTGACGGACTTGATTTTTAGGCACTTCATTGCGCCCATCCTTTCTGGATCTTCAGACCCTTGCGCAGCATTTCTGCCGCATCAGATTTATGCCCACGGTTCAGCGTTTCGAGCGCCCACGACACCCAGCTTGCGGCTTGCGGTGCGAGCAGCTCAGGCTTTGGCTCCTGCGGCTCTGGGCTCAAGCCCTTAGCCTTTGCGCCAACCTCATGCACACTAAGCCAGTTGATCAGCTCTTGCTTGCTTGTCGGCACCTCGACCTCGCGCCAGTCGCGGGGTGCCGCGCGGCGTGCGTCTGCTTGTGTGCCGTACCATTGGCCCTTGCTGTCTTGATAAAGTCTCATAGCGCGTTCTCCTTTTACTGCTATATTACTAATATGGGGTTACCAAGGTGTTATTACAAGGGTACTAGAAAAATAATTTTAACTTTTTTTCAAAAAAAGGGGGTTACTGGTGAATTTTTTTCCGGTAAAAAGAGGGGGCATCGGGTTTTTGCGAGATTTTCCCTGATGCTTAACCGGCGTCAGAGGTTTTAACCCATCCTTTGGCGCTACGGTAACCCCGCGGCGCGTTCTCCCATCGGCCGCGGGGTTTATTTTTACCTTTTAAATTGTTACAATGGCTCGAGCACTTTTTGTGAGGAAATATAATTTTGGTGGAACTGGCATTCAGCGGGCTTCTAGACGCCCTGATACAGCACGAAAGTAAAGGCGACCCAACGGCCATTTCCAAGAAGGGCGCCGTCGGCCTGACGCAAGTGCGACCCCAGTATGCTCACGACCTTGGTTACGACACGCCGAGCGTGTTCGATGTGGCGCGAAAATACGGCTATGACACCGGAGACGAAACCGTCGAGGCCGCCGCACAGCTTCTCAAGGTGCCCGAGATATCCATTGAGATCGGCGGCGAGTATCTGCGCAACCTGATTAAAAAATACGACGGCGATTTGAACGCGGCCCTTACGGCGTACAATATGGGGCCGAAATCCTACAACGAATTTGCTGCCTCCGGCGGCGACCGGTCCCGCCTTGGGGTTCAGGCGCGCAATTACCCGTCTAATGTCGCGGCGGAATATCTGGAGGCGACCGGAGAGCAAATGCCGATGACAATCAAGCTGGACCCGAGGCTGCGGCCGCGAGCGCGACCCGAAGGTGTCCAGATTAATGAGGAAACGTCGCTGCGCCCACGGGCGCGTCCGGCCAGACTGCTTGGAGCAATGAAATGAGTAAGAAAAACGCCGCGCAAAGTTTGTTGCAGTCAGTAATGGGGTACGCCGGTGGGCGATATCCGAAAATGCTGCCGCCGATTTTGCAGCAAGATCCTAAAAAAATTCCCATTGTCGACAAGGTCAAAGTGCTCGGCCCCGCGCCGCCGTACTTGGCTAAAAATCTATCCGCCGAAGCGCTTGACTTTTTAAAAGCTCGTCGGGCGGTTCAGAAGAGGATCGACGCTGGCGATTATGATCCTTACTTTGACGTCTCCAAGCGCGCAGATGTCGACCCCTCGAACTATCCGGCCGCTGCGGCCCCCAACCAGACGCTCGCAATAATTCCGAAAAGGCCGGATACCATAAAAGCCCGCACAGCGGAGCTAACGGGTCCAGCGGTCGAGAAGAGGCTCGAGGAGGCGTTTAAAAAAGGCTTACAGATACCGGACAGCGACCGCTGGTATTTTATGAAGCAGCTCGAGGACGAGTTTATCAAGGAGTACGGCGTTCCGGCCGGCCGGCATATGTTTGTGCGTATGTTCGCCGACCCGATGGCGGCAACCACTGGGGGCGCAGCACCTCAGTCAAATTTAATTACCGCTGCTTATGGTAATTATGCTTTGAAGGCGGCAGGACAAATGCCGGAAAAAGGGTACAACATGCCCGTTCCGGTTGGCGGGCGGTATATTGGAGGCAACGCTCAGCAGTTTAACAAAATGATCACCCAAGGCGTAGGCGTAACACCTGATAGCCCGAAGCGGTATAACTTTTCGACAAACTTCCAAGGCGCCCGAGACAGGGCGACAATGGACGAGCAGATGTCTAAAGTCGGGTTCGGTAAAAATATGCCCCCCGCCGGCGCCTATGGTCTGGCCGAGCTTCCTGTTCATAATCTTGCCGCCAAGTATGGCACCGACCCCCGAAATGTTCAGGAGGTTATTTGGCACGGCGGCACCGGCAAATCTGGGAAGCCAATGATCGGAGTTATCAACGAAGCCATAGAGCGCACCAGCGCTTTGACTGGGAAAAGCCCGAAAGAGGTTCTCCGCAAGGCCATTCTTCGAGCTGAGATGCCTCTTTATTCGGTCGGCGCCGGCACGGCAGGCTTGGCAGCGGCGAACGCGCAGAAGGACAAGAAAGTCCCTGCGGCTGATATTTTGAATTATTTGAGAAGCCAAGGGGGAACCTAATGGCCGAATTTCCCGTAATGGCGACCAAGCATATGGTCGACCCCGCGACTGGCGTTCGTTACCGGTCGGCTGATGACGGCTGGGAGGAGGTCGTCACGCCCCAGCTATCCGCAGCTTCGCCACCCTCTTTTGTGGAATTGGCGCGCCGAGCGGTTCAGAAGCCTGCGCGCGCTTTAGGGATGTCGAACTACGCCGCCAGAGACTTCTCTGAGCGCCTGCTCGGGCGCCCGACGCCCCGCAGAGACGCGGATGGGCTGACGCGATTTATGGAGGGACTTGGCCTTGTGTCTATGTCGCCGCTCAGCCCCATTTTGCCTGCCGGCGAGGCGGTGTTGCAGTCTTCTCGGGGCAACAGGGGCGCGGCAGTTGCTAACGCTGCTCTGGCGGCTGGTGAGGCTGCTCTGGTAGGCAAGGGGCTAAAACACTCGTATCAGTCTGCGCGTCAGGAGATGCCAGAAATAGGTCAGGCCGCAGCTCAAACGTATAAAATCGGTCAGCGCTTAGAGAGGCCAGACAACTACACCGGCGCCGGTGGTAAGCCCAGCGCGGTGATATTGCCCGAGCAAGGTCGTTTTGCGGCAAAACCCATAAGCCCCATCGAAGACGCGGCAATTAGTTACATGAAAAAGCGGGGTATGGATACGACGGGGTTTTATGAATACCCGCCGTTTAGTGAGGAGCGCGCGCAATTTATCGCTGCGGCCTACGATATGATGAAGCACGCGCCCGATGATCCGGACGTAAAAAAGGCATACGACGCGATGATCCAAGAGACACTGGATCAATATAAAGTGTTAAAAGACAGCGGCATTGAATTTAAGTTTATGAAGGAGGGGATGGACGACCCATACGAGGCTTCTCCCGCTCTTGGCTATCAGGACGTTGTTGAGCGTGGAAACTTGTGGGTTTTCCCAACAGAAATGGGCTATGGGTCCGGCTCGGGCTTTGACGCGGCGGCGAACCCGCTTCTAGTAAAAGTTGGTAAGGTTGGCGATAAAGAGGACGCTGTTGCGAATGATGCGTTCAGGGCCGTACATGACATTTTTGGGCACTTTGGTTCCGGAAACCCATTTTTCAGGCATAAAGGCGAAGAGCGCGCATTTTTGGAGCATAGCAGGATGTATTCTCCCGAGGCGCGCGGCGCTATGGCGGCAGAGACAAGAGGGCAGAACAGTTGGCTGAATTTTGGCCCATATGGAGAGGCCAACAGGAAAGCGGCGTCTAAGGACACCATTTACGGTGACCAAAAGGCTGGGCTTATGCCGTCGTGGACTTTTAAGCCCGAGGGTATGCCGAGCGATCAGGAGGCGATTGATCTTCTGAATTACATGAAGCAGATCGGGATAAAATAATGAACGATAAAGTAAAAATTTTAGGCGGGCTTTATAGGCGGCCTTACGGCAAGTGGGCCGAAGACGAAGAAATTTTAGAAGATGAATGCGAGCGTAAACGTAAGGCTGCGAAGGAAAAATAATGGACCAAGATGTAAGCTATATGTCGGATGAGCTTGAGCAGCTTGTTAACCCAGACGCGATGGACGAAATCGAGCTGCAAAGCATTATCGGCAAAGAGATTGATGACGCGGTCGATTACATCGACAACACCATATCTCCGGCGCGGGCCAAGGCGACCGAGTATTATCGTGGCCAGAAGTTTGGCGACGAAGAGGAAGGGCGCAGCCAAGTCGTGTCAATGGACGTGCGCGATACGGTGCAGGCAATTTTGCCATCTTTGATGCGTATTTTCCACGGCTCCGATCGCACCGTGGAATATTCCCCGACGTCTGAAGAGGACGTTGCCGCCGCTGAGCAGGCTACAGATTATGCAAATTTCATCATCAACAAAGATAACGAGGGTTTTCTTTCGACATATTCTGCATTTAAGGACGCTTTGATCCGCAAGGTCGGCGTTCTGAAGTGCTGGTGGGACGACCAGACGCGCATTGAAGCGTACAATTACAGCGGGTTAGACGACGCGGCTTTAGCGGCGCTGGCGTCAAATTCTGACGCCGAAATTATTGTGCAGTCATCCGAGCCTATAGGCGAGCCGATGCAAGATCCGCTGACTGGTGAAATGATGCCAGTCCCGATGGTTCACGACGTTCGTGTCGAGTATATGCACCCAGACGGCCGTGTGAAGCTGGAGGCTGTGCCACCGGAGGAGTTCCTGATTTCGCGCGAGGCCAAATCTGTCTCCGAGGCTGAATATGTCGGACACCGCCGCATCGTGACCGTATCCGAGCTAATCAGTATGGGATACTCAGAGGAAGAGGTCGAGGGGCTCGCCAGCGCGCACGATGACATGAATACGAATATGGAGCGCCGCACGCGTAACCCATCTCTGACAAATGAGATGAACTCGCGCGATGACGCCGCAATGCGTAAAGTCATGTACGTCGAGAATTACATCCGCGTCGACTACGATGGTGACGGCGTGGCAGAGCTGCGCAAGGTGTGCACCGCCGGAGACGGCAACAAGATCCTGATGAACGAGCCGTGCACTATGGCGCCGTTCGCGACGTTCTGCCCTGACCCCGAGCCGCACGATATGTTTGGCATGTCGGCTGCGGACGTGGTTATGGATATCCAGCGGATCAAATCGGTGATTATGCGTAACACTCTTGACAGTTTGGCGATGTCGATCCACCCGCGGGTCGCTGTGGTCGAGGGTATGGTAAACATCGAAGATGTAATGAACACCGAGGTCGGATCGATCATCCGCCAGCGCGCAGCCGGTCAGGTTCAGCCCCTGAGTATGCCGTTTGTTGGCCAGCAAGCCTTTCCGGTCCTGCAATATATGGATCAGGTCAAAGAGGCCCGCACGGGCATCTCTAAGGCGTCCTCGGGGCTCGATGCCAATGCGCTACAGTCGAGCACTGCAACGGCGGTTGCGGCTACTGTAAACGCCGCTCAGCAACACATAGAGCTGATTGCCCGCATCTTCGCCGAGACTGGGATGAAGCAGCTCTATAAACTTGTTCTGCATTTAATCACAACACATCAGGATGCGCCGCGGATGATCCGGCTGCGGAATGAGTTTGTCCCCATCGACCCAGCCGCGTGGAATGCCAATATGGATGTCAACATCAACGTGGCTCTGGGGCGCGGCAGCGACACCGAGCGCATGATGATGTTGCGCCAGATCGGCGAAATGCAGAAAGAAGCAATGACCACAATGGGCGGACAAAACCCGCTTACAGATATCAGCAAATTGTCAAACACATTGAAGGCTATGACTGAGCTGGCTGGTTTTAAGGACACGTCAATGTTCTGGAGCGACCCGAGCCAGTTCGTACCGCCGCCAAAGGACGATAAGCCGGATATAAACGAGATGCTCATTCAGGTTCAGATCCAGCAAATTCAGGCGGACATCCAGAAAAAGGCTGCGGAGTTGCAGCTTGAGCGCGAGAAGATGATAATGGATGACGACCGTAAGCGTGACGAGCTGGACGCAGAGCTGTTTGTTAAAGCTGAAGAAATGAAAGCCAAATATGGCACCGCGCTTAACGTCGAGAAGATCCGCGCCGATATGGCGATTAACCGCGAGGTTATGAAAGCGCAAGGTGACGTCATCAAGGGTGCGGTGAATGAAGACTAAGCAGCAAATCATCGACGACGGGAGATCCGCAGAGCGGCTTCTTGAGGATACAGATTTGTCGAGATTTCTCGAAGAGATCGAGAGAGAATGTTGGGGCGACTTTAAGTTGTCCGACCCTGACGATAGCAGTGGTCGTGAGGCTACTTATATGAAACTGCGGGGGATCGAACTTGTTCGGCAATCCCTTCGCGCAATGAAGGATAATGCCTCGATTGCAATAAAAGCAAAATAAAGGCATAATAGGATATTAGAGATGGCAGAAACCAACACTCCCGAAAAGGGAATTGGCCTGACAGAGGCTCAAAATGCAATCAGCGCTATGTTCGCACCCGACGAGGATACTGCGGAGGCCGTTGATGCGCTACAGACTGAAGCCGAAGAGGCAGAGGTCGAAATGGCTGAAGAGGAGGCGGGCGACCAGCCCGAGGAAACAGAGGCCGAACTCGAAGAGGACGATGGACTTGAAGGGGAAGAAGACCAATCCTTCGACTTACTAGCCACTATGGTGGAAGTAGACGGAGAAGAGATGACGGTCGACGACCTTCGGAAGGGACATCTGAGGCATCGGGATTATACTCGCAAAACTCAAGAGGTCGCAGAGCAGCGCAGAGCGCTGACCGACGCGGGCGAAGAGTTGCAGCGAGAGCGTGAGCAGTATTCTCAACTCTTGCCTGCCCTGCGGCAGCAAATTGAGAACAGCCAGCAAACGGAACCGGACTGGGACACTCTGTACGACGCAGACCCCACAATGGCAGCGAAGGCCGAGAGACAATGGAAAAAGCAGCAAGAGGACCGTCAGGCTCGTTTGCAAGCTATTGGCTCAGAGCAAGCCCGTTTAAACGGAGCCAAGCAGGCGCAAATGCAGTCATTGCAGCAGCGCTACGTCGAAGAGCAGAGAGGCATCTTGCCGGAGGTTATTCCAGAGTGGCGCGACAACAAAGTCGCGGCAAGGGAGGCCGAAGAGGTGCACGGCTATTTGGTGAAACAAGGCTTTACTGATGAAGATATCAGCGGGTTGGTCAACGCGACTATGGTGAAATTAGCGAGGAACGCTATGCTTTATGAGAAAGGTATCAGCGCCGCCGACGGGGCAAAGAAGAAGCCCAAAAAGCCGCGCGCCAAAACTTTAAAAGCTGGCTCTCGTTCGTCGGTTCCGCGACCTAAAAATGCCACGCAAGAAGCGCAACAGCTTTCAAAGCAAACTGGCCGCGTCAAGCACGCCGCGGCTGCAATCAGTGAAATCCTAAGTAAAGGGTAAAATAATGGCACAAGTAGCTAACACCTTTTCCTCGTTTAACAGCATCGGCATACGCGAGGAATTATCAAACGTAATCCAGAACATCAGCCCTGAAACCACGCCGTTTCAAAGCAACGTGGGCTCAGAAAACGTAAATAACACGTTTTTTGAATGGCAGCTTGATACGCTTGCCTCATCAAGCACTACAGCCGTTATTGATGGCGATGATGTCTCTTCATTTGACAGCACTGCGGCGACAACCCGCACCGGCAACTATACGCACATTCTGCGCCGGACTGTCATCGTAGCTGACAACCTCTCAGATCAAACAGCGGCAGGCCGCAACGATGAGATGAGCTACCAATTGGCCAAGCGCGGGAAAGAGCTAAAGCGCGACCTAGAGGCGACTTTGCTTGATAACAATGCACGCGTAGCGGGTAATTCTAGCACTGCTAGAGAGACTGCCGGCTTGGGCGCGTGGATTGCTACCAACACCAGCAAAGGCGGAAGTGGTACTGACCCAACAGCGACCGACGGCTCAGACGCTCGGAACGATGGTACGCAGCGCGCATTTACCGAGGCTATGGTTAAGGACGTAATGCAGCAAGCGTTTACCGCTGGCGGTGAGCCATCAATCTTGATGGTTGGACCGTACAACAAGACCGTTGTATCTGGTTTTGCGGGCATCGCGGCGCAGCGTTATATGGCGCCATCTGACGGACCTACAACTATTGTAGGATCGGCTGACGTGTATCTCTCTGATTTTGGTACTCTTCAGGTTGTACCAAACCGGTTCCAGCGGGAGCGTGATGCCTTTGCGCTGGACCCAGAGTACGCATCAGTGTGCTATCTGCGTCCAATCCAGACAGTAGCGCTCGCGAAGACAGGCGACGCCGAGAAAGCGATGTTGCTTGTCGAGGCTGGCCTCAAGGTTACAGAGAGCGCACACGGTGGCGTTTTCGACCTGACAACATCATAAGACAGAGGGGCGGCGTCATCGCCGCCCCACTTTTGAGGAGGGTTTATGAGCAAAATATTTGACCACGATCCGACGACCGGCATAACCAAATACTGGCACGTCACCGGAAAAGGTGAATACGTCGTCGAGACAAAACAAGATGCAACAAAAATCGCAGAGGCTAATAAGCGGTCTTACAATGATACGCCTGACCGGTGGAGAGATCTGAACAGGGTAGCATCGATCCCTCTTTCGGTGTATTATGACCTGAAGAGACGAGGCATAGCGGACGACCCAAAGGCTCTACGCAAGTGGCTCAATGATGGAAATAACAAGGTATTCCGGACGAGAGGCGGTACGTTGTGAGTATAGCGAATTATACAGAGCTAAAATCGGCGGTTGCTGACTGGCTGCTTAGGACGGATCTAACGTCGGTAATACCGACGTTTATTTCGTTGGCGCAGGCGCAGATCAACCGAGATGTTAGAGATCACCGCATGGTGTCTCGGGCTACATCTATTTTAAACACCGAATACTTTGCGACCCCGACAGACTGGGTTGAGACAATACGCTACCAGATCAACACGTCTCCTGTTGTGACGCTGGAATTTGTGAGCCCCGATCAAGCGGCTGAAGAGAAGATAAAATTTAACGTGGCTGGCAAGCCGCTGTTTTACACGCACGTCGGCGCGGAAATTCAAGTAGTTCCGGCGCCTGATAGCAATTATACGTCCGAGCTGACGTATTATGCCAAGATACCGGCCTTGTCGGATAGTAACGCGACAAACTGGCTGCTAGACTACGCGCCGGACGTGTATTTATACGCGACACTAATGCAAGCGGCGCCGTACTTAGATGACGACCAAAGGCTTGGCGTGTGGGCTGGTCTTTACGAAAAGGCTGTGGGCGCCTTAAAAGTCCAAGATCAGCGCGCCCGTCTGGGTTCGTCTAGTTTAAAAATGCGCCCGCGGGCGATAGCTTAAAAGGAACAGAACAATGGCAGCACTTTCAGACTACGCAGAAAACTTAATACTGAACTGGTTAATGAAAAACACCGGCTCAGCCCCCTCGACCACTCACTTGGCTTTATTTACCGCTGCGCCCAGCGATAGCGGCGGAGGAACTGAAGTCAGCGGAAACGGCTACGCCCGCCAAGCTGTCACATGGGACACAGCTTCCGGAACTGGCGGAACTACATCCAACACATCTGCCGAAACTTTCACCGCATCGGGCGGGTCGTTTGGCACTGTCACGCACATCGGGATTTTCGATGCAGCAACAACCGGCAACCTCTTGTGGCACGGTGCGATGACAACAAACAAAACAGTAGCAGACGGCGACAGCCTTCAATTTGCCGCTGGTGCAATCGACCTGACTATCGCTTAACTAAACTAGGAGCGACCTTATGGTTAAGCTAGTCAACAGAGCCAAGATGACCACCAGTACCACTGGCAGTGGGACAATAACTCTTGGCTCTGCCTCAGACGGATACCAAAGTTTCGCTGCGGCAGGGGTGAGCAATTCTGATGTCGTCAGGTTTGTCATTGAAGATGGTGATAGCTGGGAGCTAAGTTCTGGAACTTACACGGCCTCTGGGACTACTCTTTCACGAACACTTGGCGAAAGCAGCACGGGCAGCTTGTTAAACCTCACCGGCAATGCGGTGGTTTTCGTCACGGCCTCGGCAGCTGATATTGGCGGCTCACCTGATCTCTACGCTGCTAATGAAAGCAGCCCATCAGCACAGCCGAGCGCAACTGGTGGAAATGCCGTTGCAATTGGTGAAGCCCCAACCGCATCTGGCAATGATAGCTTCGCTGTGCAGGGCGGCACGGCATCAGGTA
>Ga0098059_1000536_pt1 | contig 22383 bp, 18 predicted proteins | sample 20_taG_FD_92580 | JGI IMG/M metagenome (GOLD analysis project Ga0098059, IMG submission 92580) | Marine viral communities from the Subarctic Pacific Ocean - 20_ETSP_OMZ_AT15318 metaG | ecosystem: Environmental > Aquatic > Marine > Oceanic | place: Subarctic Pacific Ocean | collected 2015-01-19
ATAGGCATCGAGGCTGCGAAGCGGGGGACGGTGTGTGGGGCTGGAGCATGTGATACCGTCCCCGTCGTGCGCGAGCGCATGGTGCGGCAAGCGATAGCGTATAGCACCTTGCTCGTGAGCACCTGATCGTCCTCTACTGTCGTAGTAGAGGTAGGAGATCGGAACTAGGTCGCTATCTTGCTCCTCAGTACCAGATGCTGGTCCTGTGGATTCGTCGCAATTCAACAGCTAACACCGCTGACGCTCGACTACGAGTCCTTTGTTAGTTGTAGCTACGGCTACTGAAGCTTCGAGCTGAAGGAGCCAGCGGGCGTAGCACGCCTTGCACACCATGATGTGTGCAATGTCTTAGCTACTAGTAGTAGTAGTTAGTACTACGCACGCACGCACGTAAGAGAGAGCCAGATGTCTCTGTCTCCCTGTATCGTTGACACTCAACTACGTGCGTCCTACTGCTCTACACATCACTCACCACCAGTGAGTGTAGAGCACATACTTAGGCTGCTTTGTTCACAACACGTTGTGGTTACAAAGCTACCTAAGTAGAGGAGTCCCTCGGTCTTGTTAGACCGGGGTACTCCTTACCGGAATAGGATCTAGGATAAGAATACCATCCTCGCCAGTATTTTTTAAAACCATAAGTACTTGACATGTGTATATACTGTGGAGTCACACCCCTGTAGGGGAACAGTATATTAGGAGTATAGGGTGTCGGATCAGATCAAGAGCGTTACGTTGCCTCCGGCGTTGATACAGGCGATCAATGCAAGTCTTCGGGGCAAGCCTGTTCCAAAGAGCTAATCGTGTACTATTGCTTTTATGCAAGCAGAAAAAGCAAAGGTTCTCTGGAAATATTTAGAAGATAGTACTCCCGGTTCAGGGCTTGGCTACGAGTTACCGGGACCTTCTCACGAGCAGTTTATGTTCGATCCTTCTCCTACGTTGCTTGCATCAGGGGGAGAGCGGGGTTCTAAGTCCCACACGTCGGCTATGAAGGCTGTACTGCTTACTCTCGACTTCATTGCTAAGCATCCTGAGGAAGCGTCAGGTGCTAAGGCATGGATTGTTGCGGAGAGTTACGAGCTTTGCAGACCTGAGTTCGAGTACATATCCGAGTGGTTGATGCAGCTTATCCCGGGAACTAAGCCAACTAACATGATTGACCCGGGGCAGATCAACGTCCCCGTTCCCGGCGGCGACCCATTCGAGATCAAAACACGTTCCGCAGCAGATCCAAAGAACTTACGTGCAGAAGCCCCAGTGTGGACGCTGCTCTGCGAAGCAGCTTTGGTACGTCAGGATGTTTACTTCAGGCTGTTGGGAAGGAGTGCACAGGCACGTGCACAGTTTCCCGGCTTTGGTCAACTGATAATGTCAGGAACTTTCGAGAATTCGCTCGGCTGGTATCCAACTCTGTGGACAAAATGGCAGAGTGATGCAGCTCAGAAGGAAGATCATGCTGCTTCCCACTCGTTTCCCTCCCATGAGAACCGCTTTATTTACCCGGGAGGGTTGGATAATGAAGAACTCAAGAGAGCCAAAGCCCAATTACCTGAAGATGTATGGAAAGAACGCCACCTTGCAATACCGGCTCCCCCATCTGGGCGCGTGTTTGGCAGCTTTGATGTCACTAAACACGTTGGGAAGGTTCAATACGACCCTGACCTACCGGTATATTTCGGGGTTGACCCCGGATATTCAGGACGAAGCTCCACCTACGCCGTAGAAGTCTGCCAACCGCACCAAATTGAGGGCGAATCCGGCAATATGCACGAGCAATGGCACGTAATCGACGAGATTGCAGTCAACAAACTCTCTACCCCGGGGTTCACGGTACGAGATATCTGCGAAATGGTGAAGACTAAGTACTGGTGGGGCAACGACGAGGTCATCGGCGTCATAGACGTAGCAGGAACCTACCATGCAGGAGCTCAAGAGAGCAATACAGAGGTGTGGCAGCGCGAATTACGCATAATGCTGTCCTCACAAAAGATTGACATACTTCCCGGCATTGATCGCTTCAAGAGTATGCTTACAATCAACCCCGATACCCACCAAGCAAACATGATTATCTCGCCTAGAGCAAAGCTTTTGATCTCAGAACTAGGTGGCGCGCCGAATCCGTTCGACGGGCAAACCCATGTGTATTCATACAAGACAGACACTACAGGACAGCTTGTTTCTGCTAAGCCGCACGACGATTATTGCGACGGAATAAAAGCGTTAACCTACCTGTTTGTTAACAAATTGGGATATGCTACTGGTCGTGGGCTCCGACAGAACATTGGCGTAAAGCGTCGTAGCAGGCGACGAATAAAGGCGCATATCTAGATGCCATCGACGAATTCCGGCGAAGTAACAAAGACTATCAAGCGTTACTTCCGCAACGAAGAGCCCCTCTTCAGCCGTATGCACAAAGATTACGAGGATTACTGGACTCTTGAAGATTGGGAGCCAGACCTCGACGATCAGGTTATGCCTGAGGATGCGTATACAACCAACCAGCCTCGCGTACTAGCCCAAAAGATTATTGCTTTCATTGCAGAAACTGAAATGGTTGTACGTGTCCCGAACGACGATGCGCCAAAAGACCAAGAAGACCGTAACAAACTCACAGAAAGTATTTCAATCGGAATGCTTGCTAACGTCGACCGGCGTATGCGACGCAACGGAGACCCCCGCATCCAAAGGCAAATGGCGTGGCATTCAGTGGTTAGGGGTCGTTATGTTGTTGCTAGGGCGTTTCTTAGAAAGCGACCTAACGGAGAAACCTTCGAGGATATTCTTCCGATAGACCCGGCTCAGTTTGTATTTCAACCCGGAGAAGAAGAACCGGTATGGGCAGCGCACAGACGCCAGATGTCTAGAGGCGAGATCAGAGACACCTATCCTGAATTCAAGGGATGGGAGCACGAGGTCGATGACGATGACGAAGTGGAAGAGGTTTATGACTATTACGTTCGAGAGGATAACCCGAATGTAAACCCGCAGGCTCTTCATGTGTTTGAGCGTCACCCATATATTTATAAAATGGGCACGCTTATCAACGATCAGTGGGCACGAAAGCTATTCGACCTGTACACGCTGTCGTTCCCTTGCGTCATTGCCCCGGTTGGCTCAGATCCACACCTAGCCCCTAGAGATACTGAGGTAGCAGAGAAACACAACAGGATGCTTTCCGATTTTGGGGAAAGTATTTTTGCCGAGAATCGTCACGTATGGGACAAGATCAATCGCAATGCGTCATACCTGATGGACCAAGTCTCGAAAGCATCTGATCCTCCAACAAAGGTAATATCTTCAGACGGGACTAAAGAACTAGAAGAAGGTTGGAACGAAAAGGGTTCTCAGATTGCCGTTGCTTCTGGAGACCAGCAAGACATAGAACTTATGAACACGCCTGAAATGACAAGGGCGGCAGGAGTTCTTCTTGAGGTTTTGCAAAGAGATGCTATAGCTGGTGGAATTCCGCCTCAAGGCTTTGGAATTTTAGATAAGCCACTTAGTGCTGTAGCTCTCCGCCAACTCGGAAACAACCTTGAACACAGAGTACTTCCCCGGATGGAGGCTGTTCAGCTTTGTATAGAGGGCTGTCTGGAAGTTCTTGTGGCTCAGTATGAGACGGGTGCGTTTGAGCCCATAACGGTCTCGGGCAAAAGGTTTGACCGCCATAGGTTCAGCAACAAGGTCATTGAACCGGATGAAATATTTGGGCATGACGCACTAACTGTATCACTTGAGCTTGTACTTCCAGAAGACGAGACCGTTCGATGGAACGTAGCGAACATGGCTATGACGCCTACAGTAACCGGAGAGCCGCTTACATCGCTTGAGTACGTACGAGAGCACATATTAAAAATACAAGACCCTAAACTTTTGTCTTCTCAGAACATGGAATTGCTTACAAGGCAAACAGCTCCTGTATTAGCACTGCTTGACCAATACCGCGCCGTCAAAGAAGATGGAGACCAGATGGCAGCAGCAGCAATACTTGACCAGATCAGATTGCAGACACTACAAATGGAAGTTCAGGGTTCGATGCAGATGCTTCAGCTAACTCAAATGAAGCAGCAAGTAGATCAAGCAATGAGCGGTATGCCTTCTACTTTAGAGTTCAACAGTAAGACCGTCACTCCTGACTTTCAGGGACCAGATACAAGCACAACGTCTGAAGAATCTGTATCATTTGGGGGGCTGGGTGGCAATGGTCAGTCTTCAAACCCTGCGTTTGGAGCTCCTTCCCCTACGATATTTACAGGGCTTACAAACAATCCTTCACCAGAAGCTGGCGCAAATACGACCGCCGACAGGCAAGGGCAAGGTTCAGGTCTTTTCGGACCTACAAACCTCCCACTATAAGTAGGTAAGTTATGGCAGATGCAAACGATTGGGTTCTATATAGATACATTGATGCTAATGGTGTTGAAGCATTTGCTTATGCCAGACGCAGTCAAGCTCCCGCACTTCTCCTGAATATAAAACAGGCTGGCGGAACTGATACTAGGCATCAGGCTACTTTTGACTCCGATGCTGGAGACGTTCATATTCAGAATTCTCAGAAATATGGTGGTGCTAAGTCATTTGATGAAGTTAGAGAAGTAGGAGAGGCAGCCGATACAGGTGACTTTGAAAAATTCTTTGCTGATTTTGCAGGCGGTGGCGCTACCCTTAGAAACTTTATAGCAAGCCGAGGTATAGATCCTCAAGGCGGAATGTCTAATACAATCCAGAATCTTTTGCTTGCACCAGCAGAAGCTTCTTTAGGTTTTGGGCAGGGTTTAAATCCTGCTGTAGCAGGGGAAAACTTTACGCTTTCAAACCTTCTTAATGCCGGAGGTTTACGTGGTTTAGCGACTAACGCCCGCATGGTTTTTAATGACTTGGCTAATTCAGGAATGGGTGTGGCAGGGGAAGACTCCCTTCAGAACCCTGCGAGTGAAGGTAGCAACCTTGCATCTCAAACACGCAACCTTGCATTAGGAGCGCTTATGCAGCGATCTCCGTATTTCGCAGCGATGTTTGGTAACAATGCAATTAATAATGCATCTCAGCAATACTTTGAGCAGCAGCGTGCCGGTCAAGCGGGTGGTGGTGGTCCATTAGGAAGCGGACCAAGGAATTTGTCAGATTCAATACGCGATACGCTAGGACGAAATTTGTTTTCAGGGGTCTGATAAGTGACAATGTCTAATGACTTTCTGCTTGATCTTTTTGAGACCGATGAGCAGGGGTTACGTGGGATATTTCAGAACTTTGGGGTTGGGCAAAACCGATCTGCTAATGAAACGCGACTGTCCCAGTCAATGTTTCAACCATTGTTTAGTCAGTTTCTAGGTCAGCATGTAAACGAAATGTCTAACTTGCAGCCACAAGGAAACGTAACTAAGTTTCGTGATTTTGTAGGCAACCAGTCGAAGTTTAACTTTGATAGGGAATTGTTGAAATCTACAGACCGATCATTCTCAGACGCCGGTGTATTAGGCAGGTCTGGGACAACTTTTGATTTTGGGCAAAGTCAGCAACAACGAGGTTACTAAATGACGATGCCTCGTGATCTTTCTCTTAGAGAATTTGCCAGACGTAACCCTCAGCTATCCCCGCTGCAAGCCCAAAATGCCTTTGCAGAAAGAAGAATAGCTGACCCGTCAGAGCAACAGCCGCCTATGTCTAATAGGGAGTTCGGGGGGTTTGGTGTAGCTGAGGGTAGAGATAGAACAATCTTCGACCCTTTAATTGACCCCCGCCCAGTAGAAGCGTGGGGGCGTTCTGCCCCGGGGATTATCGGAGACGTAGCTGGTCCAACTCTTGGCGCAGCAGCGCATTTAACTTCACCATTCGATATATTTCTTACGCTAGCCAGTGCTGGAATTCTTCCCGGTGCATCAGGAGCTTTGAGATCAATACCTTATGCAGGACGAGTTTTAGGTCCGGTTACTGAACGGCTTGCACCTACTTTCACTAAAGCATTAGGAGCTGAGACGGCAGCTGGTGTTGGGGGAGTCCTTGGTGCTCAAGAGGTAATAGAGCACACAGAAAATCTTCCGGGTCCGGCAAGAATTCCCTTGACTATTGGCGGAGGTTTACTTGGCGCAGCAGCAACGCTGGCAACCCCTTCTCTTGCAAGAGGCACTTACAGGGGCGGTAAGATTCTTACCGATATCCAAAAGATGGAGAATGCTATTGACGATGTTATACAGGCTCGTCGATCAGCAGAAGACCCAAGCTTTAACGGAACAGTAGACCCGGGCGGAAGTTACGGCAAGACGGTAGAAACCGAAGGCAGAATTGTTCCTGACGTAGAGCCAGAGGCTCCTAAAGCTCCCTCAGCTTTACCTGCGACAGAGAAGATATATCACGGTACACGAGCTACAGATACTTCTACGTTCATAAACAAGAACGGAGACTTGGTTCTCAAGCAGTCTGAGAACTACGACGGTAGGCAGAAAGGCGTCTCCTTTACAGACGACCTAGAGTCTGCCCGTGAATATGCAACGCGCTCTACTACTTATGACGACAAGTCCTTAGCTGCCATCAGACAGTACGACGGTACTGTATTCGAGATAGACAAGGACGCAGCAGGAGACCTTCTTCCTGAGGCGATGAACGAACTGTTCGCTGACGGTCGAGATGTAGTCATTCCTAAGGGTAAGTTCAAAGCGTTAGATACAAAGGGTCTTGCTCCTACTCGGGACGATCTAATAAAAGAGATGGAAAGCTCTTACCCGATTGGCGAGGGTCTACACAAGAAGTTCTCAGAGAGGTTCTTAAACGAGAAAGCCGACGAGCTTGACGCTATTCCTAACAAAACTCAGCAGGAAGAAGACCTTGCAGAAGAGATTTCTTCCACTCTGGGTCAGTATGAGGAAACAGGACTTGATGGATTCGACGAAGCTGATTTCGCTGAATATCCTCTGCGCTATGATGACACGTACAAGTACACCAGCCTAGCCCGTGAAGCTCCCGCTAGGGCGGCTGCTGCTAAGGAAACTGCAGTGCCTCCCGAGCAAATCCTTGCAGAGAACACTGAGAAGTTCCTCGACGAATCTCTTAACCGCAAGAAAGTTCTTCGTGACGAGAACATTGCAGATATAAAAGACCCGATAGACCGTGCTATTAATAGGCAGGTAGAAGAAGCTCGTGTTCGAGAAGTTCTTAACTCTGGGGTAGTGGACGGTCCCGTTTCTAATATTGTCGGTCCTGCCGGGCATGAAGCGCGCAGATTGCGAGCTACTTTTGACTCTAGCGATGACCCACGCATACGCTCCCTTGCTCCTATCTTCGGTAAGTTCTTCCGAACAATAAACGCATCAGATGCTAGGCGTCTTCGGGATGCTTTAGATAAGTACCCTCTTTCACACAGGCAAGAAGAGGTGGTTCAAAGGATACTGAAAGCTACTGGTTTCGACCAGAGTGTTCGGGTTGCCCGAGTAGACTCGGCAGCCAGCGCAGATTCCTTTAGCGATGCAGAGCTTATATCGTTTGTAAGGCACGAAGGTCGAGAGCTGACTATTCGAGAAGCAGCAGAGCTTACCCAAAAGGGAACTCATAACTTCCAAGTCTTTGCAGATGATGGCAGCCCTATGGCAAACGTCACAATGACGAAAAGCAAAGGCGCTACTAGTACTGGTAAGCCTCTTTTTGAGATGAGCGGTCGTGGCTACCAGCTAAACCCTGACAAGTTAGGGAAAATTGGCAGGAACGAATATGAAATTCTTATCGAGGCTTTGTCTCCTGCTGGGGAAGTTTTAAGTTTATCCGCAAAGGATAGAGTTAATAAGCAGTCTCGACGACAGATCATGGAAGTAGCAGACGAAATCTTCCGACAGACAGATGCTGACGTGCTAAGAGGAGAGCGTGTAACCGGCTCTAAAAAAGGTAGAGGGGCTTCTCAAAGTATCAATCGGAAGCAAGTCGACCGATATTTCAACCGGTCTGTTATCACAGGCGATGAAGCAGAGCGTGTTCAGGATGCAATAAACAACTGGAACCGCCCGAGTTCAACTGATGACGCTATCATCGCACAGATGGAAAACGACAAGCTCGCTCGTAGGATTATTGACGGAGAAAGTCTAGAAGATTTAATGGGAGGAGACCCCCCTCCCGGTACTTTTACAGGCTGGGACCCTAGCGACCCAACCCCTAGAGCTAGAGCCTCAGAGAACGCTATGTCAGACGCCACGGAAATTAACACGTGGGAACCGATAGGGCAGGATGCTCAAAGGTTATTTGCAGCTGCTCGTACTTACGAGTCTGCGGCTATTTCAGCAGGCGTAAGAGCAGGGGAGAAATTTGCTAAGGCTCGTGGGATAAAGACATGGAATGAAGAGAATGCCTTGCCACTGTTTCGTGCATTGCACGATCCTGACAAGCACTTAAACACTTTGTCTCCTGAGATGCAGGAAATCTACTACGACCTGAAGCGCAACTGGGTTTACAAAGAAGAGAACGATATGTTTACGTTCCTTTCATATGGTGCCGCAAAGAACGCTGCCCAGTTCAAGATAGACATGGAGCAGATGGCTTCACGGTTTATGGCGCACCCGCATTACTTCAACAGGATTTGGAGGTACTTTGACCAGCCTGAGGGCGAGACGCTTCATAAGATGTGGAAGACTTCAGGCTCATCTAAAGACCCTCGCCCCGGCTTCGACACTACGATGGAGCACTCACGGAACGCTCGTACTTTTGACGAGATGGTAGATAAGTTTAAGTTCCGTCCTGCTATGTGGGACCCATACAAAATGGCAGCACATCGTCGTATGGCTGGTGTTGAGTATCGTGAATCTATAAGGTTCCTGCTTCGCTTAGGCGAAAGAGGTCTGATGGATAATACTAGCGCTAAGGGTGGCGACCCTAGATGGGCAGTTCCTTCAGGCATACCGCTTATGAACGGCAGAAAAGGGTCAGTAGAACTCGGCACCCCAGACATGCCTGTAATACACGTTCCTACTAATATGGCTAACTGGATGGAACAGGTTTGGACTTCTCCTGACACGCTGTTCAGCGACCCTGTGCTATTCAATAAAAGCATCAGAGAGTGGAGTACGACATCTAAGCTTCTGAAGTTAGTAGCTTCTGGCTTCCAGCACGCAGACATGCTTACAAGGACAAGCGGTGCCCTTTTTACTCCAACAGCTTTGTACAGCCCTTTAAAGCGTGGTGGTAGCGACAGGTTTGGCTTACACGGGTTGAAGTTGCCTGACATGGTTGGGGGTCAGTCGCTAGACAGGCTTTCAATTCCAACAGGTAGGCTTCCCGGTCCGCTGAAGCTTCCGTCTGCGATGGTCGATTTGTTTAAGGTTCAGTTCTTCAACTCAGCTCGTGAGGGTAATAGTGACTTTATGATCTCGCCAACGAGAATCAATAAAGACTACCCGCTTACATGGGAGAACTTAGTTCAACGAGACGGGCTCAATGTTCACGGTGACTACTCTGTTCTTGCTGAAGAGATGCGAGCAGATGTTATAAAGGTACTGCAGCCAAGGATGGAGAAACAGGCTGACGGAACAATGAAGAAGGTCTGGCTTTACCCGGGAGCTCCTATAGGCGCAGCCAAGACAATGATCCGTGCTGCGGAGAAGCTGCAAGATTTTTTTGTTAAGGGTCTATTCGATGGTGTGTATTCAGTACTTATGAAGTACGCTATCGAGAACTTTATATTGCCTGCAATGAGAAGAAACCACCCAAAATGGACAGAAGCACAGGTAGGAGCTGCTGTAGCTGAGAACGCAAACATGATCTTCTCAGCCCTTAATAACTGGCAGACGTTCCTCAAGGATAGAGCCCCTGAGTTTCAGCAGCTAGTTCAGCTTGCAGCCTTTTCCTCTGGTGAGACCGAGTCCTTAATGCGGCAAGCTTTTAGAGGAGTTATCCCTCGTGTTAAGCATAGGGAAGCTCGAGAAATGCAGAACCCTATGAGGTCAACCCGGGCGGAGCATCAGGGTGGAATCCCTTTACCGGGAATAAAATCTTTGCACAAACCTCGATCAAGCAAAAGGAAGCTTGTTATGAGCCCTCACATGGGTATTCATGCTGAGCATATCCTTGGGATGTTCGTGACTCTTACCTTTGCAGCAAACGTCATAAATAAATACGCAACAGGGGAGGGTGATAATCCTGCGGAGAGATTCAAAAATGGCAGTTGGCTTGGCATGGATAAGCACTACCCTGTTACTAACCAAGACCCGTACGCTACCTTTGATCAGATCGGATACAACAATGGATTCCTTTCCCCTAAAGTTCCCGCAGAATGGGGGCAAGGGCGTGGCGGTACTGACCTGTATCTTGATCTTGTAGGGCAGCAAGACACAGCGTTTAAGTGGTTGCTTAGCCCGGAGCAATCTTTAACCTCTCGTTTCCATACGCTCCCTAGAGCCGTCCTTAATCAAATAAAAGGTACAACGTTTAGCGGTGTTCCGTTTGGCACTCCTTTACAGAGGGTTTCTCAGTTCGTTCAGGATATAGCTTTTCCTATTTCAGGCTTGCAAACTATTGCTGCAACTCGCAAATTTGCACCCGGCGCATTCAATATGTCATCGTACACATTACCGGGAGAAGACAGGCTGAGTTCAGGAGCGCTTTTGGCACAGGCAGTAGGTCAGAACGTAAAGGCTATGAACACTAAACTGCTAGTAGAAAAATATGAAAGCCTGCCTGAAGGCAGCCCAGAGCGCAAGCGACTTGAAGCTGAGCACGAAATTCGTAAGGTTGAAGCTGCTATTAAAGGGCAGTACAACTGGGGCTTTGTTAGGTCTAGCACTATTGAAGCTGCTTATGAATTCTTCCGTGAAGATGACGCCACACTAAGACAGCTAGACGAAGCATTCGACTATCTTGTAATGTCTGAAAAACTTGGAGGAGCAGGAAGATCAAATCTAAAACGCCCAAAATGGCGTCAAGTACAGCTTGAGGGAAATAAGAATAAAGGCAAGACGCCAGTAGGTGCTTCAAGCGGAAATGCAGATCCGTTTGAGCACTTGCGTAGATAACAACATATAGGGGTATCTATGTATACTCTATACCGCATAAGGTAGGGCTCAACATATTATGGTTAACTCAAATACAGACATTTCGGCTGACCCATCCACCGATATTTCGGGTGATGACGGAATGCAGCCTTTAGTAATTGAAGACACAACGTCCCAAGATCAGCTTGATTTAGAAGCTGATGTCGTACTTGGGTCTGAAGTGAAGCCGACTACTGAAGAGGCATCCGTCGACACAGGAATTCCTAGTGATGATGGCGGGGGAATTGAAGTTGAGAAAGCGACGACACTTGATACTGAACCGAGCGCTGATGAGAGCAGGATTAATGACCTCATTACTAAACGCATGGCTGGTATCCAGTCCGCAGCAGATAAACGAGTAGCTGAAGCAGAGAAGTCAAAACGACTAGCGGAAGAGCAAGCTCAAAAGCATACGCTTGAAGCTGAAATTGAAGCTAGCCTTCAACTGCAAGAGCGACAACTCGCAGAAGAAATGGGCGAAGACGGGGCTAAACGCTACGTCCGAGACAAAGCTAATACAGACGCTGTTCGCGAACAACTCGCGCAGCGCGCTGAGATTCAACAGCTTCGTAATCAAACAGCTCAGCAAGGTTTTGAACAAAGGGGCGTTCTTATGACCCAATGGTTCGATGCCATGAAGAGTGAATTAAGCCTAGAAGATTCAGACATGGCTGTTCTTCACCGGATGGTCACGCGAGAAACTCTTTCTTCAGATGAGGCGTTTATGGCTGCTGGGGACACAATAGGTGCTGTTGCAGAAAGACTTGGCAAGCCTAAGACTTCTGCTAGCAATCAAGTGCCGTCATCAACCCCGGATACTAATCCGGGTACTGGTAGATCAACAACTAATACCCCGACATCAGATAGTTCTCTAACTGCATCTGCTCGTGAAAAACCAGCTTGGAGCTGGTCTGAAGCAGAACATGCAGCTATGAGGCGTTCGTCTTTCGGGGGATAACGAGGTACTCCCGTGGCATCACAAAATGCAACAACTGGTAATCTCGCTAATGTGCAGAACACCATCATCAATGCAGCTCGTACTGTGCAGGAGTACAACACTCCTTCATGGCAGCTCATCGACAAGGTAACTCTGCCCAAAGGCGCTTCCACAGTCCGTGTTCCTAAAGTCGGTCAGTTCACTATTAGTGAGTTGGTAGATGGTCAGGACATGGTCGACGAGCAGGCAATCGGTCTGACGTCTATTGATCTTACGACCTCTGAAAAGGGTGCGAAGATTATTGTTACTGACAAGCTCGTTCGACAGAACGGCACTACTGACATCTTCGCGATTGTCGGTCGTCAGTTCGGTGAAGCTGGAGCACGTAAACAAGACCGTGACGTTCAAGCACTGTATTCAGGTTTGAATGGCGGTACCGCTTACGGTGCATCAGCTGCAACTCTTTCGCTTGCTAACTTTGCAGGAGCTATTGCAGCTTCTAGAGGTGGCGGACGAACAAGTTCAGGCGAGCTTCAGGGTGAACCTTTCAACCCTGACTACGCAGTGGCTCACCCCCACTCCGCTTACAACGTGACTGCATCAGCAACCGCTATCGGTTCTGGTACAAGCATGAAAGTAAACGACCGCCGTGAAGAAGGACTCTTGAATAAATTCTTCAAGATCAGCTTCAACGGTGTAGATCTTTTCGAGTCCGGCAACATCGACATTGACTCCTCAGGAGACATGGTCGGTGTTATCGCACAGCGAGACGCTCTCATCGGTATCACCAGCGTAGGCTGGACTACTGAACGAGAACGTGACGCTTCGGCTCGGGGTACTGAAATCAACTTCACGTCGGACTACGGCGTGTTTGAACAGGATGACAAGCACGGCGCTCCCCTTCTTTACGATGCGGGCGTTCCATCTACGTCAGCCTCCTAGTAAGGGCTCAGCATGGTTAATCTCGATATTCAAAACAAACAGGCAATCGGCGGAGCAGGTTACGGCATTCAATTTGTGGGTCTTGATACTCACCAAATGAAGTTGTACTTGCACAAAGATCAACTGTCAGACAAGCATCTTGGGGATGTGTTTATGAAAGTAAACATAGCTAACCCAAATACAGGTCCTAACAACCCGGAGCTTCAATACCTTGCCCGTAAGGGCAACATTGGGCTTTTTGCTTGGTCTCCCGGTGAAGAATGTTTGGCAAAGAAATTCGAGAACATCGAGTACGTCGCCGATCTAGTCGGTGGTGGTACTCGTGTCGTGCGCCAAGAGCCTGACATGGGCTGTAAGTGGTGCCGACAACGCGCTGAATCCGATTCAATTCGGCTTGCGGCGGGTGTAGTTGATTCCTCTGAGACAGAGCCCGTCACGGAAGATGTCTCTACCCCGCCTCAAGCGTTACAATGTGAGCAGTGCGAGTACATACCTAAGCAAAAGAACAAGAGGGGTAAAGCCTTCTCTCCTAAGCAAAGGGCTGCTCAAATGAAAGCTCACGTAGGTAGCGCACACTAGCTGTTGCCTTCAGACCGAGGCTATCTAAATTATCGGTCGAAGACGGGACGTAAGAGCCCGAGAATAGGAAAAATAAAATGGCATTCTCTACGAGAATATACGCAGATTACGGAATGGAGAAGAAGACTGGTACTGACAAGTACCATGCTCTCGGAACCATTCTCGAACTCCCAGACGGACGAGAGTTCAAGTACGCCAAAGCCGGAGGAGTTGCTTTAGCTCAAGGTAAAATTGTTGCAGCTGCAGCACCTACCGGACATCACGACATGGACCTTGTAACTGCTGCGGCTGCGGTAGGTTCATCGTCAATTACGGTAACGCTTGAAGGTACAGCAGCAGCTGAAGACCTTTATGCAGATGGATACATCTTTACCAATGATGACACTGGTGAGGGTCAGGTTTACCGAATTGCAGGACACGATGCTATTGACTCTTCTGGCTCAGGTGCTATCGACCTTGCCGAGAACGATAAGGTAGCTGTAGCCCTAACCAGTTCTACCCTTAGTGGTCTTGCTCCTAACCCTTATAACGGTGTTGTTGTTTCTCCAACAACAGTCGTAAACAGGACTGTAGGCGTTCCTGCAACTGCTATTGCAGCAAGTGCGTACGGATGGGTTCAGACTAAAGGTCTGGCATCTGTTCTTGTTAGCGGTACAGTTGTATTAGGCGAACCAATTCGTGTTGCTGGTGCTACCACAGCCGGTGCTGTAATGGCGCTCGACCGTGATGGTTCTGGTGAAAACGAACAAGAAGTTGGCGTGGTTATGGGTGTTGTGTCAGTAACTACTGACTACGCACTTGTATTCCTAAACATCGACTAATAGGTACGGGGCGTCCTTCGGGACGCCCCTATCTAAAAGAAGGGCTCTCTTTTTTTGACTTCAGATCCATCCCTCAGGATACTCGACGACCCTGAGAGATTACTTTACATACGTGCAAGTGGGGACTTCAGGGGCTATCGAGCTATACCTGTAGCTAAAGAACCGTGGACTTACGACTGGTTGAAAGACCTTTCTACAGGGGATGTCTTATACGACATCGGGGCAAATGTCGGTAGCTATAGCCTGATGGCAGGAGCTAGAGGAGCGGCGGTGTATGCCTTCGAGCCTTTGCCTGTGAACTATGCCGAATTAATAGCGAACGTCCACCTCAACAGTCTTAGTGAAAAGATCTACTGCTACCCCATTGCAGCTACCAATAGCTATCTCACAAGCTGGATACCGTTCTCAGTGCATGACATCAACCTGCCGGGATACGGGCTAGCGTCCGCAGAAAAGCAGTACAAGGGGTCAGAAGATGTCTACCTACCCTCTGCGGCTTTGGATGCCCTCCCTGCGACAGCGTTCAAGCCTCCAACCCATGTAAAGATCGACGTAGAAGGGGCTGAGTTCCATGTGCTCGATGGTATGCAAGGCATCCTTAGCGCAGGAAGTATCAAGTCCCTAGTAATAGAAATCGCTGACGACCGCACTGAAATACAAATCAAAAAGCTAATGGAAAGACATGGCTATTACGGAGAAGAAGCAGAAGATAGTCGCCGTTCAGGTGAGAACAGGACATTGATTTATGAACAGGAGTCTTAGCATTGACGGCACGCTTATTTCAGACGACCAGCCTGCGTACATCATCGCTGATATCGGGCACAACCACGCTGGTGATATGACCCGCTTGGAAGCTATGGTCGATTCAGCAAAGGCTTCTGGGGTAAATGCAGTCAAGTTTCAAACACGTAACCCTAAGTCGCTGTATGCACCCGTTGAGTACTATCGTACTTCCGACAACATTCAGTGGATGGATGAGACCTATGGAATCCATCGAGAGAAACTAGAGTGGTCTCCCGAAGAGTGGAAGGATGTTTTCGATTACTGCCGGAACGCCGGGGTTACAGCTTTCTCTACTCCTTTTGACTTTCGCAGTTTAGATTTACTTATAGGGCTGGGAGTCCCGGCTATCAAGATTGCTAGCGGTGACGCAACAAACTTACCGCTTATTACAGCAGCAGCATCACATGGGCTTCCCCTAATAATCAGCACTGGCGGTGCTAACCAGAAAGAAGTAGATGAAATTGTTGAAACGATGGAGAAGACTACGGCTTCGTTCGCCCTTCTACAGTGCTCCTGTATCTACCCTGCCCCGCACGACGTGCTCAATCTCAGGGCAATTACAACGATTAGAGACAGATACCCCACCGCATGTATCGGGCTTTCCACTCACGACCCAGAAATACACCCAACCCTTGCCGCCTTCGCCCTCGGAGGAAGAATCTTTGAACACCACTACACCAACAATAGGAGGTGGAAGGGAACGGATAATGCCTTCAGTCTCACGCCGCCAATGATGAAATTATTACGTAAGCAGGTAGATGACCTGTCTTCAGCTATGGGTACAGGCGAGAAGAAGCCTGACATTCGTGAGTTTAGTTACACTACCGAACGGCGTAAGTCTTTGTATTGGAGTAGAGATGTCGAAAGAGGAACCATTGTCACAGCTAAGGATATTTCGATTCAGTGCCCGGGAGGAGGCATTGCTCCCAAGCACGCTGCGACCCTTGTGGGCAGAGTGGCAAGCCGCAACTGCAGAGCTGGTGAAGCCATTCAAATGGGGGAAATAGAGAATGGTTGATACCGTCGCATTCATCCCTGCCAAGGGTAGTTCTCAGCGTATACCGGCTAAGAACACACGGTACTTAGGCAAGCATCCTTTAGTTGCTTACACAATTCAAACTGCTTTGCAGTCAGGCTCATTCACAGATGTGTATGTAGTTAGCGACAAAGAAGAAACACTGAAGATCGCTGAGCATTACGGTGCTAAGACTATAGGGGAGCCCGGGGTCTATACGACTGAACCGGACATTACATGGGTGAAGCACGCTCTTACAGATATCAAACGTCACGGGTTCAAACCTGAAGCATACTCAATCGTTAGATGCACATCACCGTTCAAGACTGTGAAGGACATACGTGATGCTAAGAAGCTCTGGGATAAGGCTCACAAAGAAGGCTACAGCTCTCTCAGGGCTGTAGAGAAGTGCTCTCAGCATCCGACGAAGATGTGGAAGCGTCAGATTACAGGGGAGATTACGCCTGTTCTGTTGCAACCTGACGGGCAGAAGTGGCATGATTCTCCGTACCAAACCCTTCCAGAGGTTTACATACAGAACGCTTCAATAGAGATGGCGCGCTCCGACTTGGGGGACAGCATATCGGGGTCTCGTATATATGGGTATCTCAGTACAGGGTACTCAGGTTTCGATCTCAACTTCCAAGAAGATTGGGATATAGCAGAAGCTAAGATAGCTAGGAAAGAATTCAAGCTACCAAGGATGTCGGTTTCCCCATGGCAGATTTAGTACTACCCGGACCTCAAGGCGCAGAAGATGCGACAACAAGTATTTGGACACCGACCGAAGTAAGGTATATCCAGTCTTGGGTTGTTGGTGAAGCTGAGGAAAGTAAAGTCCGCGCCATCAAGCACGAGTTCGTTTTGAACTATATGGGTGAGACGGAATACTTCGGTGTGCTTGCTGAAGAGGGTTGCTCTGAGGCACAGATTGAAGACATGGCTGCCGGTACTCTTGAGCGTGTGGCAGCAAATATTGTAGAAAAACGTCAGCGCACATCAGGGAAGAAAACCCCTGAGTACTACGCAAGCAAGGCAAATGTTTCTGAACGGCATGATCTTGCCGAAGCATTTAGAGATTTCAAGAAAGACTCAGCGAAGCGAAGGGCTTCCTCAAACAATAGGATTTTTTATCCGGGGCTTAAGTAATGGCAGTAAAGAAAAAGAAGGCTCGCAAAGAGGTTTGCATCCTTGGTTACGCAGAAGAAACACGAGACCTAGTACACAATCTTCCTAGCAACGTGGAGATTTGGGGTATCAACATGGCTCATATGTTTACTAAGAAGGGGGCAAACCTTACACGATGGCTACAGATTCACCCTCGGGACTGGGCATCTCAAGGTTCCCCTGCTACTGGGTACTGGGGTAGACCTAAGACGCATTTCGATTTTTTGAAATCTTTCAAGGGCGATGTTGTTATGTCCTACGAAGAGCCTGACATACCTAACTGCAAGGTCTTCCCTTTCGACAGGTTTGAAAAGGATTTTGGTTCTGACTACTACACAAGTTCGTTTGCCTATCTTGCTGCTATGGCTATCGACGAAGGCTACGACAAGATTTACTTCTACGGTGTGAACCTGACAGCTATGGACGAGTACATCCACCAGAAGGCAGGGCTTGAATACTTCATTGGCTATGCAAAAGCTAAGGGTATTGAAGTTGAAATCCCTGATGGCTCAGGTCTGCTTACCGCCCCTAACTATGGTGTTAGCACTAAGGAAGGGAAGCTTCAAGCTCACGTGTCTGAGCGCTTAGCTTCAGCGCGTGACAGCCTCGACGAGTCAGCGGTCAACATCAGTATCGCCCGTACCATGGGACTCGACACGCAGCATTGGGATGAGTTCTTGGGGGAGATTATGCAGCTTACAGTCAACGAGATTCAGGAAATGCCCGGGGATTCTGTTAGCAAGGAAGTTCTTGGGAAGCTAGGTAAGAAGCTCAGAGATACAATCGCTGATCGAATTGAGCGGCGTAACCGTGTATTTACCAAAATGGAGTCTCAATCCCAACAGCATTATCATGCCGCACAGGGCAGGGTAGGGGCTGAGCAGCATTACCTTTCGCTGCTGGGTGGTATAGACTATCGAGCAGGGGCTCCCTCAGAGGTATTCTTCCCGAACCCAATAATTGCCACGGACATTGACCCTCCAGAGCAACAGGCGGTGTAGGAAGTGCTCACATATAGAATTCGTTCGGACCAAGTTAGTCGGAAGTCTTGGGCTGTACCCTTTGGTGTAGCTGAAGGCAGTGACTTTAAATTAGCTGCGACCATGCTCAGTCATGGCGCGGTAGACAGTGTCAATTTCACTAGCAGTGGCACATGGACGGTTACGGTATCCGACTCCGTTCTAAACGGGGGCTCTGCCCTTCTCTCCGCCGAGACATCTGACTCATTTACCAAAAATACTGGGCTCGCTGAGTGGTCTATTACGGATACTCAGTCAGCTGGGTGGGCAGCTGGTACTTACAACGGTGACATCAAGGTTGTCGATTCTGGAGCGCTAGTTACTTACTTCCCAATATCACTCAAGGTTAGGGAGGCACAGTAATGGCTGCCAACCAAAGCAGAACACGGCGTAACATGCGCCAGTCCATCGGCACAGAGCTCAAGGCTATCGACATGGACGCTGGAACCATTCAGCGTTCTCCAACGGCTTCCTCGTCAACCGATAACCTTACTGTTCACGACGCTAGCATGGTCTTTGGTGGAATCAATGAGGCTCGTGGTAAGTGGGTAGTAGCTACCGATACTTCAAACCTCACAGAAATTAGAAGAATCTCAGGAAACCTACCAGATGCCGGGACTTTTACTGTAAGCACTCCGTTCTCCTCTGCCCCTAATACAGGCTGGGTTATGGAAATATGGAACTCAGAAGTCAACCCTGTTGCTATTCACCAGTACATAGACAACGCTGTGTCTGAGGCATCTCGTGTTGGGGCTGTGCGATTTGAGTCGGACTCCATGCACTACAGCGCTAAAGCTCAGAGCATTGGGCTTAGCGATTCTTTCGCTGGTGTTACAGGCGTAAGCTATCGTGCCAAAGTGACAGGCGAACAGCTTGTTTCTTTTGACGACGCCATGTCTACTCTCTCAGCAAACTCACACATTACAACTGACTCAGAGAACTACATGGAGGGCATGGGTGCTGCAAAGATATCTATCTCGTCTTCCCAAGCAGCTGCTTCAGATATCGCTGGTTCTACTTTTTCAGCCGTTGACTTATCTTTTTACGACCAGCTAGAGATGTGGATAAGCACTAACGTAGCAACTGCGGACACTGCACAACTACGGCTGAAGCTGTACGAAGGTTCTTCAATGAAGGAATCTATTGCACTTCCAGCTTTAGGAGCTGACAGCTATACGCACCTATCACTTTCCTTGGCTAACCCTGAAGTTGATACTGCTATCACAAGCGTAAGACTTAGCACAGGATCAAGCGGGGGCTCTAGTAAGTCTGTTCTTCTAGACGACCTTCGTGCAGTCAAGAAAAATACTGCTGTATGGGAGCGGCTTCACCCGCGCCGATGGCGAGTATCTCAAACTGATAAGTCTTTGACCCTGTCTAATGCCCCGATGCCGTACGCAAAGCTACGAGTTCATGCAGTACGACTACCTAACTTGCTGACAAGCGACACGCAGGAGTCAGACATCGACGCTGGGTACGTTATCAATTCTGCTATTGCCAAGCACCTACGCTCTACTGCTAGCAGGGCGGGCGATAACATTGACGCTGCCTTTGAGCAGTCCCTACGCTATGAAGCATTGGCACAGAGCCAGCGCGTTCGTATGCACGCTCCAAGCGCAGTGAAATGGATTGATGGATAATGCGCCCTCTAATAGGCACATCTCATTCTGCTACCTCATCTGCTGCAACGCTGTTGTATACCACTGACACGAACACTCGAATGTACTCAATTAGCTTCAAGGCTCGTGCCGGAAATAGTGGCAACCTGTACGTTGGCGGGGATACATCAGTGCTAGTTGCATCAGGCTACGAACTTAGACCCGGAGACTCATGGTCTTTCAACGCTGCTTTAGTTACGGACAATAATATTCCCGGTACTATCAAGGCTAACCTATGGCATATGAGTGCTCCAGACACTGGCGATAAGCTTGACTGGGCAATGATTCTGGAGACGTAATGACCACCGCCAACAGAACTCAGAACATGGTTCAAATAGGGGAACGCAGGTTCCACACTATTGGCGCGCCGTCACGCACTCTTGTATCTCGCTTCCCTGAGAAGAGAGTTGATGGTGACTACGACGAAACCTCTAACCCTATTACTTCAACGCTTGTCATTAGTGACCACCGTGATGGTATTGGGGTGGAAACTATTAGCGGAGCTACCAACAACTCGTGGTACTCCACTCTTTCTCAAAGGCACAACAACCACCTAGTACTGCAACGTCAGACAGTAGACACTGATGATAACGCTGCGCTTGGTGAATCCACTGTTGACTGGTTGGTTCAGCTTGGCGCTGACATCTACGAGGTTGCGGCAAATGTTATTTATAAGTTCGACAACGATACCGGAGGCTGGGGCTCAGCCTTAAACACTTTCGATGATGATGTAACAGACATCATTTCCTGCCCGTTAGCAGGCACAGATACGCTAGTTGCTGCTGTTGCAAACGGTGGTGTTGAGTTCAGCACGAATGGAAGCACATGGGTTGATGAAACGGATACCACCGGGATTAAGCACTTAGCTTACGGATTCCGTGAGAAGCTTTGGGGAATAAGCAGCGACGGTAAAACCTACTTTGCTAATAGCCTTGCAGCTTCTGGTACTGTTTCATGGACACAAGTAGCACAGCTTAACCTTCCCTTCGGAGAAGTTACAAAGCTTCTTGTTGGACCGGGACCTAATCCTGCCGACGACATCTTATACGCAGCAACTCAGACCGGACTATTTGTTTACAACAACGTGGGAGAGCGGTGGGTTGCTACTGATCTAACACTTCCCTTTCACGAGTCCAACGGTAGCGGGACTACTGTGTTCCGTAACGCTATCTATGTGAACGCAGGCTTGTCTATCTACGAGTACACACCGGGTGAGATTGGCGGAAGACTACGGGTGATGGGACCTGACCTTAACGACGGTGTCCCTGCTGACAATCAAGGCACTATCAAAGCTATGAACGGCACCCACCAAGAGTTAGTTGTCGTCATCGACGGTGCAGACACAGCTCAGACGGATGATGAATCCCTGTTGATGGAGCTGACTGACGGTATTCATACAGGTATGACACTGAACACTGGGCTTGGCAGACCGACTGTGCTTGGGTGGAATACACGTGGCTGGGAGATTAAGCATGAAGATGCTATAGCTGGTGTAGGTGTGTCTAAGTCGGTGCTAGTTACTAACGCCTATTCGTCTTACCGCCTATGGTGGGCAACAGGTAATACTGTCCATTACGAATTTCTTCCTCTTGGTATAGAGAACCCTAGCCAAGTAGCAACTACTCGTCGTGAATCAACAGGCTACTGGCTTATGCCATGGTTCGATGCCAACGCTGTGCACACAGAGAAGAACGGTCTTCAGTGGCACATTGACGCTACCTGCCCATCAACAGCAGAGAAAGCCACGCTTAAGTACGCCATCAACTATGACGACAACGACTCTGCTCTTACTACACTAGGCACGGTAAGCAGGAGCGGGGACTTCGAGTTTCCCATGCCTAACGCTGTGTCTCCAATGGGTGTGCCATTCAGATCCATTCGCGCCAAACTAGAGCTTGAACGTGGGGCAAATATATTTAGTACGCCGGATGTGAAGAAGGTAGCTCTTGTATACAAGCCTACCCTTGAGACTATGTGGGGCTGGAACGTCACGCTTGACCTCTCAAGGGATGCTGAAGGGTATACTTCTGCACAGCAGCGTGATTACTTGTTCGGCTCTGCTAGGAAGGCTCTCTCGAATGAGAGGGAGTTATTCCCCTTCACAATGAAGGATGATAACGACGGAACAAATGTTTACTGGGTGTTTATTGCGAACGCAGAAGCGCAAGAGACAGCGGGCTACAGTGACGATGCAATCTGGTCACTAACACTTGCGGAAGCAAGACCAGCGATTGACGAGAATCCTAATGCCTAGTACTTATAACTTATCAGGACATCTATACAACAACGCTGGTGTTCCCATTGCAGGAGCTACGGTCAACCTGTTCAAAAAGAACACAACGACCACAGCGCTAAGCTCAGCAACAACTGACACCGCTGGTTATTACACCATTAGCCCCGGCAGCACGCTGTCTGAGCAGGCTCAAGTGGATGTTCGAGTAACCAACGCAGCCACC
>Ga0098059_1000538_pt1 | contig 22370 bp, 56 predicted proteins | sample 20_taG_FD_92580 | JGI IMG/M metagenome (GOLD analysis project Ga0098059, IMG submission 92580) | Marine viral communities from the Subarctic Pacific Ocean - 20_ETSP_OMZ_AT15318 metaG | ecosystem: Environmental > Aquatic > Marine > Oceanic | place: Subarctic Pacific Ocean | collected 2015-01-19
ACCTGAAGTTTCTAAAATGGAGTTTGATATGAAAGATAAAAATGTTAGATTATCTATTGAAAATACAGAAAAAACAGTTGATAAAATTGAGCAGAGAATAATTAGAATTGAAGAAAAAATTGATGCTTTAAGATAATGAAAGTAAATCCAGACCCTTCTTGGAAATTATTTTTAGGCTATATGTTTATTATAGTTCTAATGTTATTAAGTTCTGGAGCTTTTGGGCAAGTAGTAGTAACACATTTTAATGCTGATTGGAATAACCCAAATAAAGTAAGTTATATCGGAGACCTTACAGAATGTGATATAGTTTATGTAGATATAGCAAAGTCTCCTAAGTTGCAAGAAAAACACGAGATAGTAATTGTTCCTACAGTTATTATATTTAAAGATGGAGACGAAGTAAAAAGATTTCAAGCTGACATATCATTTAGTATGAAGGCTACAAGAAAAGATATGCAAGGAGTAATTGATGAATTAATAATGAGTGATTTTTAATATGTGGAGTTTATTTAAAGATAAAAACGAAATTAACGAAAAGAATATAGTAGGATTTGCTTCTTTTGTAGTTATGGTATTGTTTGCTATAGCAGACCTTGTAACCAGTTTTATATTCGTAGATGGAGAGTTAGTAATTAACGAAGTAATATACAACTCATTTGTCTGGGTAACACTAGGATGTTTTGGGATTAGCTCGTTTGAAAAAATAAAAAACAAATGAAAAGAACTATAAAAAAAACTGTTTTTGCAACTTTTTGTAAGGCAATTTGCAAGCTTTCTTTTAAAAAAATATGCTTAGGATGGTGTAGGGAAAAATGCTGCGTGAGATGAAAAAAATATTATTGATTACGATAAGTTATTTATCAATTATATATCTTTTATCGTTATTTTTTTTAATACCTTTATCTTGTTTTGCACAAAAAGAAGCTGTAATACATGTAAACACAGATAATTATCCTCAGGAAACTAGATGGGTAATGTATGCTGATAGTGTATATGGAAGTATAATAGGGGATGTTCAGTATGGTCACTATAATCAATCTAATTCTTTATACACTGATACTTTACTTATAGCAGATAGTTTATCTAATATTTCTTTTGTTATATACGATAGTTATGGTGATGGTATATCTTCTCCTGGAAGTTATTATGTTTCTGTTTGTAATGATACTATAATTCAATACCCAACACCGTCTTTTACAACAGGACTAATACATAATAGAGTTGTTCCTCAATGCATGCCTAACCCTCCTCCAGGCCCTTGTGTGCCAGCTATGCTCAATATAAATCTAGACCAATTCCAAGGAGAAACCACTTGGGAGATTCATGATTCTACAGGCACACTAATATATGCAGGAGGACCTTATTCACAAGCTCCTGATTATCAACCACAATTTGAACCAGTTTGCTTACCTCTAGGGGAAGTAAGTTTAACCATGTATGATTCATATGGTGATGGACTAGCTGGTAGTTTATGGGGAGGTAATGATGGTTCATATTATCTTATACAGTGTGGAGATACCTTAGTATACGGAGACATTCCTAATTATGGTAGCGACACTATCCATATGTTTATTTCAGACACATGCCCTCCTCCACCTATTGTTTTAGGGTGTATGAATGATGATTATTTAGAATATAATCCTTTAGGAACACAGGACGACAGTAGTTGTGTAACTTTAAAAGTCTATGGGTGTATAGATAGTACTATGTTTAACTATGATGCATTAGCTAATTCAATGGATTATATTGATAGTTGCGATTACACATTAACATTATACGACTTAGCAGGAAATGGATGGGTAGGAAGTAGAGTGGAGATTTACCATGAAGGAGATACATCTCAATATTATTTAAGCTATGGTTTTTCTGAGTCTTTTTCTTTAAGTTTAAACGCACCAGAAGAAGTTAGAGCTAAGTTTTTTATCAGTGCTCAAGCTAGTCAAACAGCTATAGAGTGTGGCTTTAGTTTAGTTAGTTCATCTGGAGACACAACTATATATGTACCAGGAGGCTTTGCAAGCCCTATAATGCCCTTTTATGAATACGTAGGACAAACTTATTGCGGAAATGAATGCATACCGATAATAACTGGCTGTATGGATATTACCGCATATAACTACGATTCTTTTGCAAACACAAATGATGTCTGTTATTATTCTCCAGGATGTATAAGTCCTGCTTACTTAGAATATTATACACAAGGATTTTCAGCTGATATAGATGATGGTAGTTGTAATATATTAGCTTTATTTGGTTGTATGGATGCTTCTGCTTTTAATTATGATTCATTAGCAAATGTAGATAACGGTGGTTGTGTTCCAGTTGTTATAGGATGCATGCAACCTCTTGCTTTTAATTATAATATTTTAGCAAATATTGATGATGGCTCATGTATTCCATTTACATATGGTTGTACCGACCCTACCATGTTTAATTACTGTGACACTTGTAACACAGATGATGGAAGCTGTATTCCTTTTGTTTATGGATGTACAGACTCCATAATGTTTAATTTTAATCCCTTAGCAAATGCTGACAACAACTCTTGTATACCTTATATTTACGGTTGTACTGACCCTAGCATGCTTAATTACAACCCATCCGCTAATACTGAAGATTTCAGTTGCATTCCTTATATTTACGGTTGTATGGATAGTACTGCTCTTAACTATGATTCATTGGCTAATACTGACAATGGTTCGTGTATTTCTGTGGTTGAAGGCTGTATGGAGGTTGACGCATATAACTACAATCCCCAAGCCAATATAGATGATAGTAATTGTCTTTACGATGCAGAATGTATAACAGGCCCAGGAAATCCTTATTGGTTGAATGACGAGTGTTATGCATGGGTAATATCGGTAGATGATTATTGTTGTGAAAATGAATGGGATGATATATGTCAATTAACATATGGCTATTGTTTTGGAACATGGACTGGAGAAATGCCTCCTTCAAGAATAAAGCCTAACGATTTAATAACATATCCTAACCCAACAACAGGTTTAGTTAACTTTAGCGAAACTATAGACGTTGATGTTTATGACTTTACAGGAAAAAAAATAATTGAAAAACACAATGTAAATAAAATAGATTTATCTGAATATAGTAGTGGTATTTATAATATTATCACTATATTTGGAGATAAAATTAATAGTATTAATCTTATAAAACAATAAATTATGCCAGCAGGAAAAGGATACAAAACAATGACAGGAAAGAAAAAAGTAAATAAGGGTAGTAGAGGGGGTAGAAGATAAACCAGTGAGCATCCTAACAAACTTATTTTCTGGAGGAGCATCTGAACTTGTAAAGGGTGTGGGTAGTGTTATAGATAACCTACACACATCTAAAGAAGAAAAGATGGCTGCTGAATTAAAAATAAAAGAATTAATTTCTAGTTACGAGGTGGAGATGGAGAAGAATATTACATCTCGCTGGGAGGCTGATTTAAAGTCAGATTCATGGTTATCTAAAAATGTAAGGCCTATGGTTCTTATATTTTTAATAGTATGCACAATGCTTTTGATATTTATTGATGCTGGAGCTATAAATTTTAACGTAAAAGATTCTTATGTAGATTTACTGCAAATGGTTCTTATAACAGTTATAGGAGCTTATTTTGGGGGTAGGTCTTTTGAAAAAGTAAAAAAATGAAACTAAAAGTATTAAGATTTAGCAGTCAAGAAGACTCAACATCAGGTCTTCTTTTTCATGATAGTGATATTGGGTTAAAATTTATGTGTTACACGCTAGAAGATGAGGCGAGGGCAATGAAAATAAAGGGGGAGACTAGAGTCCCTGCTGGTACTTATAAAATTGAATTAAGAACTGAAGGAGGTTTTCATGAAAGATATAATAAAAAATATGGTGGACTTCATAAAGGAATGCTACATGTTACTAATGTCCCGAATTTTGAATATATCCTTATACATACTGGTAATACTGATGAGCATACTGCTGGATGTTTACTTCTGGGTGATTCGCAAGAAAACAATAAAATTATCAAAGATGGATTCGTTGGGAAATCAACTAATGCGTACAAAAGAGTATATCCAGATATTGCTAAAGCGTTAGAAAACAATGAAGAAGTTACTATTGAATATGTAGATTTTGACGATAAAGAATTTAAATTCTGCAAGTGTTAACTATTCAAGAACATAGAGAAAATAATTTTACAGTATCAAGAGCACAAAGTACTGTTAATAATACTTTATCTGCTATTGGTTTTGGTTCTCACGAAAAAATCTATATTATGTCAGGGTCTGAAATTTTAAGTGTAAAGAGCTCCGATAATGAAGATTCTAGAATTGGAACTGGAGCTAGAACTTTAATCATAAAAGGAGGTCGTAGAATTAATAACGACCAGATAGATTATATTACTGAAACTCTTGAATTAAATGGCACATCATACGTTTTAACAGCTTATCAATACTCAGAAATTTACAGTATTGAAGTAGAGAAATACGGTACTATTGGAACAAATAAGGGTGAGATAACAATATCTAAAGAGGCTGAGGGGTCATACGAAATTTTATTTAATTTAGAGGCATTAGAAGGAGTTAAAAAAAATAGTTTATTTGTAGCCCCTTCATCAATGGGAATAAAACAATTAAATGTTTTTATCAATTCTGTAGATGGAGATAAAATTGATTTTACGTCAGTATTTTTTGAGGTTATAATAAAAAAATTACCAGCACTTCCTTTTGGGAAATTTAGCAGCTTATCATTTGACCCAGATTCATCTCCTGGAGCTCAGATAGCACGATATATGTGTAGTGGAGGAGTAACTACTATTGAAATGTACGACTATTTAAATCCTTCTGATATAATATATTGTATGGCTAAAAACGTAACAAATACAGACTCCTATACTGTATCTACAGAAGTTGTTTTGTACGAAAGATAAATAATATGTCTTTAGAGAAATTAGTAATACATTCTACAGAAACACCTTTTGGTGTAGAGGTAGATATGGAAATCATTGAAGCTGAACACTTAGAAAAAGGATTTGAAACCATTGGATTCTGTGATATAATAAATTTTGATGGTATAATAGAATCAACAGCTAGGCTTTATAATTTTCATGAAGGAGAAAAACCACACAATTGGGGAATACCCAACTCAAGACATATAGCATACCTAGGAGGTATATCAGAAGACGGGTTCAATATTGAAGACACAAGAACCTTAGAACAACAAGAAGCTCTTGAGGTTTATATTGAGTTTATGAAAAGAAGACATCCTGGTTTAAAAATTATTGATGACACCAGGACATCTATAGTTAAGACTTTAGCTTTGGAGGAACAGAACCAAACTCAATAAACCTTTCTATTTTTGAAGCTTCAGCTATAATATTGTCTAAATCATTTTCAGACTCTCTCATAACTTCTAAAGCAAACCTTATTGAATCTATTCTTATAAGCATTTCTGATTCTTTTTTCTTAGCATCACCAAGAAGTCTTGCTGTTTCATTATTAATTGATGGTGGTGGATTATATTTTGACATATCTATTTTTTATTTTTATTATTTTGTCCATTTATATTTATTTCCTAAATTCATTGGTACAAATATTGCGGTTCTGCCTCCGTCCAAAACTACCCCACATCCTAAAGTGGGCTTCTTTGGGAAGTTTTTTCCATAAGAAAAAGCCATGTGGTCTACATCAATTCCGCATCCTACATTCATTCCAAATATTATATCATTACGTGAGGCCATATAACTAACCCCCCCAAAAGAATGGGAGTGACCAATAACAGTTGACTGCCTGTTTGCTACAGCTCTGTTTCTAGCCCCAGAAAGACCTGATGAGCCTGTACCATGAACATAAAGAACATTATCTACCTCCCATTCCATTTGCCATTTCCAACCCTCTGGAGCATTCCAAATCTCCTCATATGTTTTTAAATATCTTTTAGGTATCCCTGCTGTAGTAGCTTGCCTAAAAGGTAGGGCAGAATGATTACCTACACAAACCTTAACATTTGGAAAAGTTTCATACCATTTTTCCATAGCTTTTTGAGCTTGCTCAGCCTCTCTTACTGCGTTAGGCATTTCTAATTCTGACTCATGATAAGAAAGAGCTGCATTATCACACTCATCTCCTATATGAATAATTTCATTACATCCAAATCTATTAAAAACTTCATAACAAAAACTTCTATAATCTGGATGACAAAAAGGCTCATGAGTATCTCCTATAATCCCTACGTTTGATGTTCTTCTATGGTTAAGAACTAGGGCTTCCTCTTCTGGAGTTAACCTAATTCTTCTACCATATTCTTTATTTTTACTTGACATAAATTAAATTTGTTGTACAAATATATAATTTTGATTTATTTGTTTGCCTGTTGTTAATAACTATTTTTTCTTTGTGTTTCTAAAGTTTCTGTTTATATTCCTATAGTTTTTTGGGGCCTTTCCCCACTCATTATTATATAAACCATCATCTGCTATTTTTTTAAACGACTGATACCTATTGTTTGCCAGTCTTTCTTGTTTTTTTATATCAATAGCTATTCTTTTGCATTTTGTACACACCCCAATATCTGACATTGGTGCGTCTAGTTTCATAAGGGCCTTGCAGCATAAACTTATTTTTTCAGATATTTCCCATTTTGTTTTTTTCTTTTCTTCTGTCATTATCATACTTATTGATATTATTAATTAAATTTTCATTTTGCAAATCCTTTTTGAATATATATAAAAAAAAACGCTTTATCATTTTATTGACATTTTTAATAAAAACAAATATCCAATTAAATCATCTATAGTGTCTTCTGTTTTATCGTTTATTCCCTTGTTTTGTATTCTTGAAAGCTTATCATCTATTCTAGCACATATTCCCTCTGTTGAGCTTAGTTTACTAAATATTTTAGGAGGATTTAAAGCAGTATTTCCGTAAGATTTATTTTTTTCTTTTAAAAGATTTGTGATATTAGATGATAGTGAATCAAGGTGTAAAGAAAAGTTATCTGATTCTGGCGGGCTAATCTTATCTAAAGTATCCCTCGTTAAATAACCCTCCATTTCATTTACATATGTTTCTAACTCCTTAACATAACCCATCATTTCTTCCTTATCATCATTCTTTTTGTTTCTTACAGAAGATACTTGTTCAGTACTAGATGGAGTCCATCCATTTCTACCTTTTTCATAATAATGTTGATTATGATTGCAACTTTCTTTTTTCTTTGTCATTTTCTAAAATTTTAATTAATTGTTTTTTTGTTTTTAATTTTCTAGCATTTTCTCCATACCTTTTTTCATTCGCCTCCTTATATTCATCAGGGCTGTAAATTAATTTAACTTCTCTTACTAAATCAGTTTTAGGGTTAAATTTAACAATCCATCTGCATGACGGGCAATGATTGTGTTTTTTTATGTGTTTTAAATAAGTCATGATTCTATTTATTTTTTAAATGTTATCTTTTATTTGTTGCTGTATTGATTTAGCCCTTTTTTGCATCCTATGAGATGCCCTTCCTCTTCCTCCAGAACGATAAGTTTCTTCTGTCCTTATTAAATTAGGCATACCATGTTCTTCTGTAAGTATTTCATCCATATATTCATTACAAGAATCACATAAAGCCTCTTTAACAACCCAACTACCATCTCTGTACACAGTTGTGCTTTTTGTTAAATCTAAAGTTATTTTACATTTTTTACATTGAAATTTCATAGTGTAAATTTTTTATGGGTATTACCCGTTATTAAACATAAATAGTCTTGCTCCGTAGTATAGACTCTTCTTCTGCATTTAGAATTATGAAACCCTAATCTATGCATTATGTATATTAATTTATTTTTCATAATATAATTTTCTAAATTTATCTAATTCTTTTTTTAATTCTTTCTCAGTTTTATATGTTGTATTAAACATTAAGAGACCGCCAAAAAACATTCCCATACTAAACGATATAAAAATTACTACTAATGGTTGTATTATACTTGCATATTCCATTTTATATTATTTTAATTATTACTCCTGGATTTTCTTTATCATATTTATACTTTTCAAATATAGGAATTATTTCATCACAGTTATCATCTTTTAACCAATTAAACTTAACCATAACGTCATGGATAGTTTGAGTAGGGTTTATGTAATCAAACTTATGCTTAGTCCCTCTAATGAATTGTAATGATAGTGAATAAGGTTTTTCTTTTCCCTTTAGCATGCTTTGAAATGCTACCCTGTTTTTCATATAAAACTCTGTGGAATTTTTTATATAAGCTCTTGTTGCTTTTGAATTAATAAGCATCTTACCAGTCCATTGCTTAGAGTTTTTACTACTAGGAACATTTCCTGGTATAAATATTTCTTTTAACTTGGCCATATTACTATTAAATTATTTATCATGTTTTTTAGTTCTTTTATCTGCATACTTATATACTTTTTTTTGTTCATGCTGTTTTGTAACTAAATCTTCATTTACACTAGACATTCCCCATCCAAACTGCATTGCAAAAGTATTGTATTGCTTTGTTTCTTTATTATATCCTATCATTTTATTTTTCTTTTTTTAATTGTATCTACACCAAAGTATTTGGAGTATTTTCTTCTAGGTATTAAAATTAATTTAGACTTATTGTTATCTCCACCCATAACTATTTTCAAATCCTTTATATTTTCTTTTATAAACCTTTTTAATTTATCACACTCCATCATCCAAAGGTTGTTTACAGATATATTTGGCATATAATAAACCCACCAATCTGATTTTGTAACACTTATACCTGAAGGTTTGCCTTTAAATTCAATTTCTATAGCTATATTCCCTGTGTCCCTCTCATCATTTACATATTTATCTGTTTTTACCTCCATATAAAGATTTTTATCTGCTTTTGGGGAATACATAATAAGGTCATAATCTGAATTTTTACCCTTCTTATCCAAACCATCTACAATAACCATACCCTGCAAAGCCAGGTATACAGCTATTATTTTTTCTCCTTGCTCGCCAAAAGCCCTGTCTTTTTCTACTTTTTTATTTCTCCACTCTTCCATATAATAAACTTAATAAGGTAATAAATTATCACTAATATTAACTAAATCTTCTAAAGGATAGTCCCCGCCAAATATATTAAATCTATTTGATGGTCTGTGGTAGTTTAATTTAACAGGAGTTCCTGTTGGTACACCTACTAGCTTTTGAAATTTAATTTTTTGCACGTGAATATCCACTGTAGTATCTCTAAAGTCTTTTGGATTCGGCCTATGAACAGTAACTATATTATCTGCTTTATTATACCAATTACTTCCTCCTGATATTCTATAAGCTGTAGGGACCTCATTATCCCCAGTACCCTTATCACTTCTCATGGTTATAGGATGTGCTATAACTATAAATTTAAGATGATAGTTTTTAGTAAACTTTCTTATTTTATTTAATGTTTCTGCTACGTACAAAGCCTCGCTCATTCCCTTATAGTTGTGGTCTAATTGATTATATGGGTCAATCAACACCCCTTTTATACCCTTACGAAGGACCAAGTGTTTAAATTTATCTAAAACATTAGATAAAGAAAAGCTGTCTTCAGGATATACAACAAAGAAATGTTTGTTTACAAATTTCATACCCCTAGTATACTCTGTCATACTCATTCTTTGGGAGGAGTCTATATCTGATGTTTTACCTATATACATTTCCACTAATGTTTCATAAAGCTCTGTGATAGGATAATTTTCTGGAGAAAACACCCCCCATTTCCAACCATAAAGTATAGAGCCATTCATCATTAACTGAAAACAAAAAGATGTTTTACCATGACCAGGGATGCCTGTAAATACATCAAACTCAGCCATTCTAAATGTATAATGAGGGTCTAGAGTTGCATATCCTGTAGACAATCCTTTTACCTTACCATTAGTAAAAGAGTCAATCATACTGCTTTCTACATCAGTAACAGAGAAAACCCCGTCAACAGGGTAATCCCTAGCATTATCATAGCAACTTTCTAAAGCTTTTTTACCTAGTTTTACTAGCACATCATTAGCATCTTTACATTCTTCTGGAAAGTCTATAATCATTATACGCTCTTTTCCTAACCTCCTAGATAGCTCTTCAAGAAGTCTCCTACCATTTGCATCATTATCAACAGCAATAAATATTACATCCATATTGTCAAAATAACTATGGCAGTTATCTAAGTAGGAAAATTTAGTTTCAACATTTTTAGCATTAGGATTAGGAGCTCCATCAGGGACACTAACACATTCTGTCTTTCCTATAACATCAAAAGATAATTTATCTATCTCTCCCTCAACTATTATGCAAGAGTTTGAATCTTTAATATCGTCTAACCCATAAAATATTTTTTCTGCCCCTGCAACTTGTTTGAAGTTTTTATCTCCATCTCTGTATTTTATATTTATTAGCTCACCATCTCTAAAATAATTAAAACATATAGAATCTCTATTTTTTTGTACCTGAGGCATGTAAACATTACATTGTGTAATTTTATTTCTATCCACTACTTCTTTGGTTATTCCTCTAGATTTAAAATATTCTAATATTTTATTAGGTGGAGGACTACTTTTTACAACCTTAGGTCTTATAAACTTAGTTTCATTCATATTATCTTTTTTAATAACTCCAGACCAAGCACAATGATGACAGGTAAAAAGACCAGTGATAGTGTTTACAGCTAAACAAGGCTCTTTCTTCTTTCTTCTTTTATCAGAACATTTTGGGCAAAGAGTCTTTATTTCTTCAGACCACCTACCCCTATGCTCTATACCAAAATCTAATAAGTCACTTTTATTTATCATCCTTTAAATAATTTATCATAATCTTCCTTGGTTACGTTTTCATATTTCTCTTCAGAAGGCACACTTGAAGAGCTTATAACTTCATCATTCCAAGATTCATTTCTTAAATAAGTATCAGGATTTTTTCTGTACTTTTTATCAGGCTGTGCTTTTTTATAACCATCTATATATGATATAGCATTTTCTTTTTTATCTTTTGACATTTTTTTCCAAAGAGATTGACATCTTTCTTTAGATGTTTTTTTATCATAAGACTCCCAAAATTCATCAAACCTATCTAAATTACCCCACCTCTTCATTGCTTTTATCTCTGCTGTTTTTCTAGTTTTGTCTCTAACCCCCAATCTTTTAATCAAGCTTTCTGACCAAAAGAAAGAGGCATCAGAGTCAAATAAATTAAACGAATCAATACAATCATCTATAAATTCAGATAATCTTTCTGGAGATGTTTGCATTCTTCTTGACAAGACAGCTGTATACCCTTTGTTCCCTAAAGGTAATCTATAATTTTCCTCCATAGATAATGTTTCTACTATAATCCAATAAAAACCATATCCTTCAGCACCATAAACAGACATCATAAGTTCTATATTAATATCACTCCATGCATCGGTATCGTGTGTAAACCAGTAAGAATTTGTTTTAGCCATCTGTTCAGTGTTCATTTAAAATGGTAAATCATCTTCATCTGCAGAAGAGGTTGTAGCTGTAGCAGGTTCGTCATTAAAAACAAACTCTTTGCCATTTCCAAGATAATTTTTTTCATTCTTACCCTCTCTTTCTTCTTTTGATTGAGATTGAAAACAATAGTGAGTGTTACCATATTGGTCCTCTCCGTCTCTGTTTCCTCCTACAGTTAAGTTAAGGTACTTACCTTTTTTACCTGTAATGATTTTACTTTTATCAATTTTTTCTAAATTGATACTTAAATTAATTATACTACTCATAATAAAAATTTTAATTTACCTACTCTTTAATAAGGTTTTCGGCTTCCCCTTTTTGCTCTGCTATAAAAGTATATAGTGTTTTTTCTGTTATTCCTAATACTTTTGCTGCTTCTTTTTTAGTTTCACACACAGCTAATGCTCTGTTTATTGCCAGCTTTCTCATTTCTTTTATTGTCATTTTTTATAGATTTAAATATAGTTTTTTTATTGCTATTTTACCTTTTCCTGATATAGAATATAACGCCTTTAATTTATTCTTTCCCCCACCTCCTTTGACTCTATTAATTAATCCTAAGCGGTTAAGTCTTCTAATACCTTGACTTATTGTTTCGCATCCAAAAGGAACCTCTAAAACAACTTTATTATTAGTAAAAACTTCTGTATGATAAGCATATAGCAATATAAATGTATGGCTAAATTTTATATCAAGGTCAGATGATAGTGATTTAAGATTTTTTCTAAGATATTTTAAATTCATTATATTAAAACTTTATTTCCTGAAGCATAAACCTTATGCCCATCACCTGCACATATAAAACCATCTTCTTCGTACATCATATCATCTCTCTCAACCCATTGCTCTCCTTTTTTATATTTACCTTTAATGTATAATCTACCACCTCTTCTTTGTATGGAGTCATGCTCCCAGAGTATATTCTTTTGTGTATCTAATCCATACTGTAAGTGTAATTTATTTCCTTTTTCTATATTCATAAACCAATATATATCTATATAGTACCTGTTAAGTATGCAGAGTTTTTCACAAATAATATCTACTTGTTCTTGTAAATCTTTATTATACTCTAATTCTTGGTCAATAACCTTAACATTATATAAAACTGTAGCATGATTACTTATACTATTTCTTGATTTAAAGAAATCTTTTATACCTGCAAAAGTACATATATTACCATGGTGTCTCATTATATACATAGCTATTTGCCTAGCCAAAACAAAAGTTCTTTTTCTGCTTTTTGAAAAAAACTCCTCCTCAGTAATACTAAAAAACTCACAAATTACTACTACTGTATTGTAATTATTTACTCTTCTTTTTCTGCCATTTATTTTCATTATATTTCTCCTTTAAAATAATACGATTTTATATCTTTATTTTTATTAATAAAGTACTCGCTGTACTTAGTTAATAAATCTGATATTTCTTGTCTTCCTCTTTCAATAAACTCTTCAGAGGCTTTGTATAAAGCTGTTCTATGTGGAGCTTCTTTTTCTACAACAGCAAACCAAAACTCATCTGCATCAAACCCATGAAGATAAAATGCACACTGTCTGTGATAGCCATATTTATACGCTGTTCTTCTAAACGCATCAGGGCTAGCATCTTGGGTAGTTTTAACATCAATTAAAACTTTAGTATTATCACTACCAACAGGTCTTGTGTAAATACAATCAACCTTACCCTTACATTTAATAATTCCTCCATCTTCTGAGTTGTTTGACATTTCCCATATTCTTACAACCTCATGTTCAGACTCTTCAATAAAGTCCCATGCATCAACTGGACTCACAAGTTCTTTTCTCATTAAAAGAATTTTTTTATACTCTGAAGATGTGATGATAGTTTTTCCTTCGTTAAAAATCTTAAAGTCATCCCAAGCCTTCCCTCTTCTTGCCTTGCCATCAAATATAGCTATATCGCTGTCAATTTTTTGAGGCTCTAAAACAATCGTGTGAAAAGCCTTACCAAAATTAAGGGCGGGAGTCTCTTGCTTTACTCCGTTTAAATACATTTGCAAGTGTTGTGGTGATTTATTTAACAGGGAAAGCATACTATTACTAACATACTCTTTGTCTGCATAATATTTATCATCATCAGTAAACTCTAACTCTTTGCGTAATATTTCTGTTTTCATTATTTATCTTGTTTTTTTATTCTTAGTTCTACTCCTTTTAAATGTAATGATTTTTCTAGTTTATCTTTTTGTGTCTTAGTCATAATATAATCATTCATTCTTTCTATGACCTTATCTCCTTTACCTTGACTTATTGCTTCTTGCATTAAATTAAATACCTCAGCAGTCATTTTAGTTCCTGGAGTATGTTTCTCTTTCTTCTCAGGTTTCTCTGAAAATTCTTGCTTCATTTGATTAACATATCTATTATCATCATATTGACCTAAGAATACATCAGCATTGAAACCTAACTTTGATAATCCTTTTGTCATAGCATCTGTAGACACTTTCTTAAAACATTCATCATCTAGCTTACCGCTTTTATTATGTGTTGATATAGAGGAATTAATATCAAAAGTATGTATATCATCTGACTCTCTCCACCAAAGTATAGCGGTGTAACCTATCATTCCCTCTATAACAGGATTAAAATATTCTGACTTTATTCCCCAACCTTTACCTATTGGGCCGAATTGCTCGGTAGCACACATAATTTGATATTGAGCGTTAACGCTTGTAAATTTACGACCAAAACCTACTTGTTTAGTGTATTTTGGATTTGTTTTTTCAACTGCTTTCCACAGCTTCATTTTTTCTTTACTCATAGTATTTAATTTAATTTAATTTAATTTGATTTGTCATCTAATCAGAAAGGGCAGGACTTACTTGGGCTGTATACAGTTTAATGCCTATACCCCCTCTTTCATAGATTTTTTGGTTAATAAAGCAGTTTATATAATCATTCTTGCTCAGGAATGGTGAGAGGTAAGGAGTTAACTAGGGACAAGTATATGATATACGACAAATGGAAAGCCCTTGTGGTCATTACTGATACCACACTCCTTACTTATAAGTTAAATCTTGGTGTTTTTAGTGTTCATATATTTTGGTTTAAATTAGACTGCAAAATTATACAAACTTTTTGTATAAATTACAATTGTTAATAACTTTTAATTAATATCTCTGCTTTTAGCGAAGTTAACATAATCTAGAAAAGTATCTATAACTTCATCAGATATATCTGAATTAGCTATTTCATGTTTCATAGACTCTATTGTAGTAAATTCTTTTATTTTTTCTAATAAATAAGGGTGGTTGATAGCGTACATGATAGTGATTAAGGTGTGTTTGACAGCCATACAATGCACAATAAAAGCGTCTTCATCTTCAAGTTCAACATCATGAGGTTTATCTGCATATATTTCATCTAAGTCAAACTTTTCTGACAAGGATAGCTTATCTACATTTTCATGCATATCTTTAATAACGCCATCAAGTATAATCCGTAAGTTTTTTATATTTTGTTTTTTGTTTTTCATAATTTATTTAATTAGATTAATATTATTTATTTATATATATATAGCAATGCTGTAGCATGTATACTAGAGATAGCTTAATGCATAAAAAATTAAAGCAACCACTAGGCAATCAAAAATAAATTCTCCAAAGTCTCCCATTACATATGACCTCCAAAATTAGCACCTTGTATGTCAAATCTATGCTCTGATTCAGAGTCTGAATCTACCATACCACCTCCGAGACCCCACCCATACTCATAACTTGCTTCTGATAAATCTTTTTCTAAATCATCTACCCACTGGTTTTCGTTTTCATAAATATATTGTAGCATATCTTTATCTTCAATTTCCTTAGGTGCATATATTGTTACTTCTGCATATTTATGAAACACTCTTCTTGCTGATAGTTTTACCTCTTTATATTTATCCATTATATTAATTCTTTTAATTTGTTATGTATTATGGAGTAAATTTCATCATCTAATTTTCCTTCCATTGATAGAGTTGCAAATTCATCATTATATGTGTATACTAAATCAATATCATTAAAAATATCTCTTATCTTATCCATAATTTCATTTGTTGCATTATCTACTCTTTCTATTTTTTGACCTAAGTTTTTCATATCTCAATTATTTCTACATATTCGTTAGTAATCATTTTATGTTCATTCCCTACAATTATATAATTGTTTTCAGGGCGATATTTTTCTAGCATCATTTCTACTACATCTGCTTCATCCATATCATTATCCCATTCCCATACTGTTGTTCCAAATTGTTTTTCAAACTCTTGTCCCAACCCAAATTCTTTTACAAACTCTTGTAAAGTTAATTCATATCTGTTTTTAATTTCGTGTATCATTTTTTTATTTATTTTAATTATTATTGTTTTTCTCCAATTGGGCTAAAAAGCCAATCTGTATTCGCAAAATTTTCATCATTATATTCTACATTTAGTTGTTTATACATTTGATAATCCATTCCTACCTTCTCAAGAATGTATTGCATAGTTTCTCCATCTACATCTTCCTCTTTAATCATATCTATTATATTATTAACATTCATATTAGGGTTAGTAAATCTATCCCAAGATAAACATTCATTATCTTCGGTGTCTAAGGCAATATGTATGTTATTAACATGAGTATGTCCATCATCTGCATATTTAGTTTTATCACTCAACTTTTTACCATCTTTAAGATGAGCAATTAGCACTCTTATATCATCTTGTACCATTTCAAATCTATGTAGCAATTCTAATTCTTTTTCCATAATTTTATTTAGTTTTAGTTATTATTTTGTTGATAGTGTTCCTTATCTTGTTGTATTAAATAGACAATCATAAGTCCTATAATTGTCGGTACTGCTATTAGTGTTTCCATATTAGTTTATTACATTATAATTACAATACATCAGCAACATAAAGCCCAGTATTATTAATATTAATTCTTGTATGCTACTTAGTTTTCTCATCTCTATTTTGTTTTTGTATATCTTTTATTATTTTTATTACTTCTCTACCCTCTTCTTTTGGGAGGTCATTATAATCATAGTAGTTAGCTAGTGCGGTAATGATGATAGTGTTCCTGTCTAGTTTTTTATTAGTATTAATTTTACCACCACTCCATTTATTATCTTTATCTTCTATCACCTCATCTTGCCAATTATCTGATATGTTTACATGCCTTTCTCCAAAAGCATTATCCATTACATCTTTAAAGTCGTTTAATTTCATTTTTGATTTATTTTAGTTAGTGTTTGTGTTAGAAAGTCCCCAAATTGCTCATAGCATAAAGCAGAACCTGTTGCTTTTAGAAACTTACCAACCTCTTCGTTTTGTTTTATTTGTTTTTTTGTTAACTTATCTACTTCTTTTTTCCACTTAGTTATTTTGTCCATGTTATTTATTTTTAATATTTATAATTTCTTTTTTTTTAGTTTTAGTTAATACTTTATTATTTTTTGATATTACTATAAATTTAGATGGCTCATCAACAATATTTATTTCTACTAAATAATTATCTTTTCCTAAAATTTTTGCCCTTTTTACTGCTTTATCATAGGAATTACAAGTAGTATCAAACTCTGTATTTAACCCCTCATCCCAGTCTTCTTTTGTTTTTGTGTAATAAACATCAAATTCATTTACATTGTTTTTCATAGTTCGTGTTTGTTTTTTGAGTATATACCACCCAAGTTATTAAAAAGTTCTTCATACTCATCATACATTTCGTTATAGTATTCTTGTGCTTCATCTCCAAAAATTATTGTACCACTTGGTAATTCCCCATAAGTTTCAGCACCGAAATTCATTTCAGTTATTTGAGTAGCTAATTCATCTATTAACTCCATATAGATACTATTATCTAAGTAGAGTTTTTCTTTTTCTTCTCTTATTAAATCTTTCATTTTTTATTTGTTTTAGTTAATAATTTATTTTGGTGTTAAAATTAAACACATCACAATAACCACTATCGTTAGTCCAATCCCAATCTTTTGGGCTACATTTTTCTAACTTATTTAGTATTTCGTTCAAAATATATTTTGAATTTTCTTTCTCTACTTTATTAATCGGACTTCCACATATACACATTCCGTTATCATCCACTTGGGGACAGGTACATTCACATTCCATAATTATGATAGTATTTAGTTAATAAATTTCGTGTATTGTAGATATTCCTACATAATCATAATAAAGCCCAATCTCAGAATGTATTACCCCATCTTCTCCAATACCTACAAGAAAAGCATTATCATTGTCTTCAGATGCCTTATTAATTAATTCTTCTATATCTTTAACATCATCAAACTCATCATACCATTTTAAATGTTCTCCCTCATAGATTAACATCTCATCTATTCCAATTTCTCTTTGTCCGTTTCCTTTTACAGGTTTAAATAAATCATCAGAGTGAGAATGTTTTTTGTTTATTTTATCAAACTCTTTTTTGTACTTAGGTGCTACACCTAAAATCATTGTGCTTCTGTATCCCATTTTATTTAGTTTTAGTTAATACGATTAGTTTTGAGTATAAATCTTCTAACATTTCAAAGTGTAGTGTATCTTCTTCCGTTCCATTTACATCTTCTAAATTTTGTTCTATTACCATTGTTAGATAATCTAATTCGTGTTCATTTAATTCTAGTTTCATTTTATTTAGTTTTTAGTTATTAATTTATTTTATAAATGTCCTCCATATTGTTTTCCTACAATATCAAACCTCCATTCACTTTCGTTGTCTTTTTCATCTAATCCTGCATCATTATCCAATCCAAACCCAAACTCATATTCTGCTTTTGATATTTTCTCATCTATCTCATCAGTATATAAATCTTCATTATCATTTAGATATTCTAGCACATCTTCCTCTTTAATAGTGTCGGGTACTTCTACTTCTACCTCAGCGTATTTATGATATACACTTCTTTGCATTATTTTTACTTTCATATTATTTAGTTTTTAGTTATTAATTTGTTTTATTTAATATGCTGATGATGGTAACCCTTGTATTTCATCATATGATAGTGTTTGCCATTCCTCATCTGTTGGTGTAGTTAATTTATGGAAGTACATACTCAAATGTTTTGCTATATCTAATAATTTAGCATCATTGAGCCATTCTTTAATCGTACAATCGTTATTAATTCTACCTAACATACCACCGCCAAGATAGTTTTGGTAAGCACTCATCTTTTCCCCCTTAAAACCATGAGGTGTTAAGTCAATTTCTATTCCTCCTCCTCTATGTGAGAAGTCTTCTCTTATTACTTTAAATTTCATTGTTTATTTGTTTTAGTTTTTTATTATTAATTCGTATTTCCCTGACTTATATTCTTTTAGGTTTTTAGCATATTTAATTGGGTTTTCTTGGTGCGTTTTAAAAGACCTATATCCTTGTATAGTATCGCTTCTTACCTCTATTGTTCCGTAATTCTCCCAGTGTGGGTTATTAGTCATTTCAACTATTATTGTTTTCATTTGTTTAATTGTTTAGTTGTTATTTTTACTCTATTTTTATGCACCTCTAATAGTTGTTTCATTAATACTTCATTTGTTAATAATTTAACACTTTTTTCTTTCTTTTTTTTCATTTGTTTAATTGTTTAGTTATTATTTTGTTTTATTCTACCTGTTTGTTGGTAAATTTTCTCCCCTACCTCTTTATTATACTGCCTACCTACATCTAGTATATTCTCCATTTCATCAATTCCTAAATTGTAGTATTCTCTAAATTTAGTATCAGATAAAAAATTATTCAGCCAATCTAAATATAATTTTTGGCACTCTTCTTTTGTCTTCATATTGTTTGTTTGTTTAATTTTTCAAATTCTTTTATCAATGCATTTTCTTCATTATCTGATAACCTCATTAATCCGCTTGTATATAATTTTTTTAATTCAGCAAGAGTAGGGGTATATCCAAATACTTTTCTATACCTTTCATTTATTTCTTTCATTTTGTTTTGTTTTTTAGTATTTCTTTTATTTCCTCTATAAGTTCACGAATGTATTGAATTTTTTCAAGATTTGTAGATATGATATTTTTGTATTTTTCAATTTGGACATTCAACAAATGTTGTGAATCGTGATTTGGTTCAATGCTCATTGTTAAATTTTGAGCCAAAAAAAGTTCATCATTTGCAATTGCACTTTTCCATGCACTTCTTGTTGTTTTTACAATTTGAATTTTCAGTTCTTGTTCTTTTTTCAAGAAATTAAGTATTTCATTTTTTGTTTCCATTTTTTTTGTTTTTTTAGTTAAGTTCTTTGTATATAGAATCTATATCTTTGTTGCTTATATACTTCCAAAGCACTTCTATTTCCTTTTCTAGTTCTTTTCTTGTTTTCTTTTTCTTTGGCTGTATTGATTGCCAAATTTTAAAATAGTCCTTTTTCATAATCATTTAATTCATTTGTGTTTTAAATTTCTTCTTACCATCACATCCCTTGTAGTGGTGTTTTGAAGATGAGCATGATGATAGTAATACAATTGTTGTTAGTATTAAAATTAGCTTTCTCATCTTTGTTTTTTTAAGTTATTATCTATTATATAGTTTATTAATTTATCTTCATCATCAAAGCTATTTAGCTTATCATTGTGTCCTGCATATAAATTGTAAGGGTATAATATATAATCTCTAACTATATAGGCGTGTCTATTATATCCATTTGTTCCTGTTGGTTCATATTGGTCAAGTAGTTCTAGATACATCATCATTTTTTGGTTTACCACCATATTCTTTATATGTTCTTCTCTTCTTTTATTTTTCATACTTTGATAATTTTATTGTTAACCTGTTTAATTCTTTTGTAAATAGTTCTAGTTCTTCCCCCCTGCAGTAATTCCCTGAGTTTCTTTTTATCATCTCTTTGCAGTTTTTAATTCTTAGCTTTAGTTCTTTTTCTTTCATAGTTTTATTTATTTAGTTATTAAAGTGTTTTGTCTTCATAATAATGGTGTATAAATTTATGGTTAAAGTGTATTTTTGCAACCGACCACATCTCTAACCTTTCAGAAGCCCATTCATCAGCTTGTTTTTCAGTTTCAAATTTAGCTACTTCATTTGTTTCTTCATCTATACTACTTTTTAAAGTAACCTCATTTATTACTATAAATAATTTTGTTGTTTTCATAATGATAGTGTTTTATTTGTTTTAGTTAATTTAATTGTTAAAGTATGTTTCTTAGTCTAGGGTTCTTACTATCTATTTCCTTACATTCTAATATTGCTTTTGATAGTAGTTCCTCTTGGTCTGATGAGTTAAATTCATCTTCCTTGTCAAATATGTAGTATATCCATTCATTGGCTTCATCAAACTCTTGAAAATAGTTCTGATAATGGTTGCCGTAGGAGTCTACTACTTTAGCATTGTAGCATTCGCCTGCCTTGTTTCTTGTGATACTATAAGTCCTGCTGTAAGAATCTTTTTGGTTTTTTGTGCTTGTCATATCTAGTGTGCTTTAGTTGTTTTTAGTTTTGCAAAGTTACGATTATATATTGAGATGATGATAGTATTTTGCGTGTATATTTATAAGTTATTAACAGGTTTTCAACATTTGTTTAGTTAACTTATTGTGTTCTGCATAAGCTAGGTGTGTCTTTGTAAGTCTTGCCTGTTGTGTAGGGTTACTATGCTTACTCATCTTGCTAGTAAGACTGCTAGTGCTATTGCTTATAGTTTTGTATATAACATCTGAAAGTTTATGTTCTAGTCCTAGCTGTGTTCTAGTCACTACATATAGTCTCCCATCTCTTCGGTAGTGGTGGGCATTTGCCTTACCTTTGTTCTTTAAGGCAATACCATTCCATACATCTAATATTTGATTATTCATATCTATCCTGGTTTTAGTTAATAATTTTCTTGTGTTAGTTCTTCAAAAATATCTCTTATTGCTTCCTCTACAAGAGTTTCTTCATTTGTATTGTCTAGGTTTAAACATTCCGCACTAGATACGCCAAAGTATAAACTTCTCTCACTACATTCATTCAGTCCGCATACTTTGGTTGATATTCTATACTTATTTTTCCATCCTCTACAATTTGTCTCTAAGATGTATTTAGGGTATAAAGTATCTCCATCTTCTAGCTTTAGGGTACAATGTATCTCTTGGTTATGTTTTAGTATTGTCAGCATAATGATAGTGTTTTGTTTGTTTTAGTTATAGACAAAGGTAGGTTTTACCTTTGTTTCGGTCTGCTAGACCTCATCAGTATAACTTCAGGTTAACGCATCTTTATCCTTACATTAATTTCCCTATCAACATCATCTCTTCTTTGGTATAACATCTCTCTTATTTTATCTTGTGCTTTTTCTAATGCTTTTACTCTTCCTTCTTCCTCATATTCTTTTAGGTATTCTACTGCTAATTTGTCTCCTATTGCTAATCTAATAGTCATTAAATCTTCAATACTTAAATCTAGTTCTTTGTTCATAATTGTGTGTGTTTTAGTTATAGACTAGGGAGCTTCCCTAGTTTCGGTCTATTAGACCTCATCAGTATAACTCTATCCGTATATCGCATCAGGCATATTATCCCAATCAGGTCTCTGCATCTTTCTATCTCTCTGAAGACATACCTTAACAAACTCCCAACATTGGGTTAAATTAGATAATACACTCTCCCAATCTCCATCATATTCTGCTTCATTAATATCCGACATAGCACCTTGCTCTTGCCAATACATAACATCATTATAATCTCCTCCGCTGTTTTTGTGAAATGCTTTATAAATCTTTTCATATAAATCATAGCATTGTTCTTTGTTGTGTGTGTTTATCATTTGTGTGTGTTTTAGTTATAGACACTAGGGTACTCCTAGTGTTTCGGTCTATTAGACCTCATCAGTATAACTTTGTTAGTCCTGCATATAATTCCGTTCTATCTCCCTATCTTTTTCAATTATCATATTCTTAATTACTTTTTCATCAG
>Ga0098059_1000540_pt1 | contig 22332 bp, 16 predicted proteins | sample 20_taG_FD_92580 | JGI IMG/M metagenome (GOLD analysis project Ga0098059, IMG submission 92580) | Marine viral communities from the Subarctic Pacific Ocean - 20_ETSP_OMZ_AT15318 metaG | ecosystem: Environmental > Aquatic > Marine > Oceanic | place: Subarctic Pacific Ocean | collected 2015-01-19
CATAGTCTAGATAAATGAATGTTTGAAGCTGCCAAAATAGAAATTATCTAAACATAAGCTAATACCTAGCGCAAGTGTGGCTTATAAATGAATAGTAATTTTGAAGGACGGTTGTATGCCTAAATCGTATACGCTGGCACTACCTGTAACTATATCATCTGACACAGTGCTTACACCGCCAATAACCTGAGAATACCACGGGTTATTTCGATTTAAGACGTTATACACTGAAAAAGCAGCTTCAAATCGTTCTTCGAAGTTCTTTTGGTAGGTATAGGTTAATGAGAAATCTACCCTCGAATAGTCGCCGATTCTGCTTTCACTTTCATCTCTTAAAATGGCTAGTGCGTTAGGTGTACCTGTAGCATAAGTCCAAGAACTAAATAATTTCCATCCTTCACCAATCGTAAAATCATTCATTACTGTAAGCTGATGTGTCCGATCATAATCTGGATGAAAGGGTGCGCCTTCATTTAGCATGATATTTTCCAATTCAATAGAAGAAAGGGTATAAGTAGCTGCAACACTGCCTTTGCGATGAGTGAACTTATGTAGAACCTCTAAGCCTTTTCCTTCGCCCGTGTTATTAAACAAATAGGGGGCTTCAGCTTCACTAAATGATGCTGATATAGCTCCTTCAGATAAGGTGTGAATTCTTAGATTATCAAAGTGCTTCACATAACCCTCAATTTGAAAGTAGTAATAGGGAGAAGGGCGCACACGAAAATTTATGGTGTAATAGTCTACCGATGAGGGTGGTTGTTCCTCGTTCGACATAATCCAAAAATCGGTGCTATTTATGGTTAAGAAATCAAGACGATGAAGGAATTGATAGTTTGTACTGTATCCAAGTCCAAATGAGAAATTCGATTCAGGAAAAAGTTGAGCTTTAATTCGAGGCGACCATTTTAGGTATTGCCCATTACTGAAGTAATGAAGTCGACCCCCAATATTAAGCTGTGCGTTTTCAATTTGGTTGAAATCGAGTTGCGTAAATAGGTCTAATAGTTGACTAGTTCTTTTACTTCGGAAAGATCTGTTTTCAAGTCTTAATTCGGTGTATTCAAGTTGGAAATCACTGTAGGAGCTTCCCAATTCAAAACTGCCAAAGCTTGTTAGGTAATGAAACCGTTGAGATGCGTTAAATTCCTGCAAATCGTTTTCCAGCGATAGAGGTCGAATTTCAAGACGTATGATAGTCCTATTTCCATTCGTAGTTTCAACGCGTTGTGAGCGATAATCTTCTTTGAAATAGCTCGCATAATAATCAGTAAATCCAATGCTTGTTAATGAACTGGCATTATTAGCTAATGGAAGTGTCAAATGGAGATTTAGTAATTTATTCGACCACTCATTAGATGTTTCAAACTGAAATCGGTTGTTTTTTGGTCCTCTTTCGTATTCTTGAAGTGCTTCATCATGGCCGAGATAACCACTTAAGGATAATTGTCCACCATTTTTAAACTCGGTATACATCTTTCCATGAACATCATAAAAGGAAGCATCAGTAGAAAGTAGGTTTAAATTTCGATTGAAATATTTGGCAATGGTATCTGCTTTAAATGAAAAGGGGCGATCAATATCTAAGCCATATTTGATGATGTTCTGATTATTCATCCAGTCAATATCATCAATGTAGGAGTGTCTACCTGATACAATGAAACTGCTCTTTCCTTTCACTAATGGACCTTCTAGAGTGGTACTGATAGCCGTATTACTGAATCCAACTGAGCTATTGTAGTTCTGAAGTCTACCTGTTTTAGTAGTGTATGATAAAATACCTCCTAATGGGGCTCTAAATTGAGCTGGTGTAACATCATAAAAGAATCCACTGCTTCGCAGTATATGAGCATTTAAGCCATCTAGAAGTCCAAACAAGTGACTTTGGTTATACATGGTTAATCCATCTAATATCACTCGGAAACCATCAGAGGAACTACCTCTCACATTTAAGCCATCATTCACAGCAGGTCCCGATAGTACAGAAGGTAGGGATTGTAATGACTGTATCGCGTTATTATCACCAAGTGGGCTAAATGAGCCCGTCTTGATTAATGATTGATACACGGTATCAGCAGGAGAGAATAGAGAAGTTCCTTTTACGACAATCTCTTTACCAGTATAACGACGTGTTGTGAGGCGAACAGTTAAATCAGTCCAATTTGTTCGGTCCTCAGTATTTAATTGTACTTGTTCGGTTTGATAACCAACATAGGAGAATAAGAGCGTTACTTCTGGTTGTGAAGATTCAATATTGATAGCGAACCGGCCCTGTTCATCAGAATTGACCCCAGTAATTTGTCCATCTTTATACCAAGCTATGGTAGAATAAGGTAAGCGTTCACCTGAGGAAGCATCCACAATATAGCCTTGAACGCTTAAGCTAGTAGAAGTAGGAGTACTTGTTGATTTGAACAAGAGGATCTTATTTCGTTGCTCATCGATATGGAGTCCGATTGATGCCTTATTGAGTTCTTGTTCAAGCTCGCCTATGGTATATTCTTTGGAGGGTATCTTTATATCAACAACAAGTGCTTCTCGATATAGAAACTTCCAGGCGGATTCTTTTTCAATCTCTTTAATAACCGTTAAAACATTGGTGGATTGGGCCTGTGCCCTGCTAACAGTGCCTAATAGTAACTGAATACCAACAATAAAAAGAATGATAAATAACCGCATAAGCTAGCTAGTTAAGAGAGATGAAGCGGTATTCGTCGGTATTTGTAAGGCGGAAGGTACCGTTTAAGATAATCCCAAGGTCCTGCAATGTAGAATCTACAGTGCTGAGTTCAATAGAACCTGTGATAAGCTCATTCTCCAACGCGCTGTCAGTAAAGGTTATTTTGATTTGATAGTGCTGTTCAATTTCATTCAATGCAGAAGCCAATGGCGTTCGCTCAAGCACAAGTACTTGATTCATCCAATCTAGGAAAGTAGCAGAAGTGCTTTCAAGTGATTCGATATTTCCGCTGGTCTTTAATTTGGCCGATTCACCCGGTTTTAAAATAAGTTCTTGATCTGATAACGAATTTAGCTGTACCGATCCTTCTTCAAGGTACACAAGGGTTTCCTCTCCCCAAGTGCTCATATTAAATCTCGTACCTAACACGGTAACTGTGCCGTGTATACTTTCCACTGAAAACGGATGCTCTGGCATACTTACAACATTAAAAAATGCTTCCCCTTCAATGGTATAAGCTCGATTCGTTGGGTTGTTATCCGTGGAGTATAATTTAGAATATGGACGAAGAGTAACTGTAGAACCATCTTCCAAAGTAACTTGCTCTATTTGAGCAAAACTTTCTCCTTTCAGTACCATAGTAGGTTGATTAGTCATCCAGAAAAGGCCTATAAATGCAGCAATTAATACTGTTGCAGCCGTGGCCCAAACCCTATAATTGATTGACCTAGTCTTTAAGGTATGTACAGGAGCGGCTTGATAAGTCTTAGCTTGATTTATTGTTTGCTGCTCAATATTAGCCCACATTGTTTGGCTATCATGCTCAGAGGTATTTAGCACCTCATTTATAGAAGAACGTTTAAACACTTCGAGCTCTTGTAGCAAGGGATCTTGTACAGAGCTGAGACCTTCGTCACTTTCCAATGCTTTACCAAGGGCTTTGGCAAGCTTTAGGTCGAGGTCTGATGCTGGTAAAAATTCTGAAGTGTTCATGGTTCTTGTATAGGAAAAGCAGGCTACTTCAATAGCCTGCTATTCATTATCTAGGTTAGGTTATCTTCCTTATTCCTCATCAGTACTTCCGTCTTTCAGAGAGAATCGAATGATTTTAGGGATTTTCTTAAAGCGTAGTAGTGCAGTTCCGTCGCCTACAAACTCAATAGTTCCTTCAATAACTTTTTCTTCACTTCTATCGCCATTTACTTTGTTCAATGCTACACTATAGTTCAGGGTACCATTAACGCCTTGCTCAAGATTACTATAAGTGGCTACCGAGTCTTTATCAATAGTAACGTTGTCGAGTTCAATATTTACTGCGAAGCTTCTAGATACCTGAGTACCATCTTCTAAAGTACCACTTGCTGAACCTTCACCGTAGTGAATACCGTCGATTGTTACGATTGAGCTAGTACTATGTAATCCGCTTACTGCAAAAGTATCAGCACGAGCAAATTCAGATGAACGATGTGGACGTGTATGCGAACCTGATTTGTTTCCAGTGAAGTCGATGCTTTCAATAGAATCACGATCTGCACGTGGACGAGCTATGAAATTACCTTCTGGTGTTTTGAAGATGTAGGTGTTTACTAATGAAACACTCTTGCTGAATTCACCACGCTGTGCACTTCTATTGTAAGAAATGGTGTGCAAACCTGTAGCTTCGTCGTATGTATAAGAGTAGCTAGATTCATGTCCGCGGTCGGTTGGGTCGTTTGCCGCTTTAGCTTTATCGCCATACTCAATACCACTTTCGTCTACATTTGATACGGCATCATATACACTACTCATTACGCCAGAGTTTTCACTCGACATCGATTCAGATACCACTTGGGCTGCCATCGCTATATCTTCATCTGATAGTGATTCTATTTCGTTACTCACTGAAGAGCATGCTGCAAAACTAACTAGTAGAACTGCAATTAAACTTAGTTTGTATAGGTTTTTAATCGTTTTCATGACTTAATCCTTTTGTTTGTGTTAAAGACATTTGTTGTTTGCCCTTATTACACATGGGATGAAGGCACCCCCTAAAAAATTTTCAAATTATTTTAAATTCGTTCTTTTAAGTCCTTTAATTGAGCTCTTAAGTCTTTTAAAGCCAGTCCTATATGGTTCTCAACGGTTTTAACAGAAATATCCAATACTTGAGCTGCTTCCTTATAGGTGAACTCTTGTATATAGCATAATCTAAATACTTCTTGGCGCTTTGTAGGCATTTGTTGAATCGCTGATTCAATCGCATTTTTGATCGTAACAGATTTCTGTTCACCTGCGATTTCAACTTCCTCAGGTTCCACCGAAGCCTCTATAGGTGTTGATTTATCAAATTTATTCTCATCTCTAAATACATTCAGCATGCGTGTGTATGCAATTCTGAATAAATAAGATCGGATTGATTTATCAGGGTCAATTTCAGCTCTTTTTTCCCAAATAAGTACAAAAGCTTGTTGAACTAAATCTTGCGCAGTTTCCTCAGGTGTGCCTCTTTTTAATAAAAAATTAAGGAGATATGCATGATATCGATCAAAGAATTCTTTGAAAGCCTGATGATCACTTTCTTTAATTTTATGAGCGAGTGCATCATCGTCCAATTCCTTGAACTTGATGGTAGCCAGTAATAGTAGAAGATATAGTATGAGTATGTTCATAGGTGGGAATATAATCTCAAGAAATGCTAATGAACAATAATTGTATTAAGCAGTAGATTTCAACTATGAAATACATCGCATTCATATTCCTTATCGCTAGTTTTTTTGAGATTCAGCAGTCGCAATCAGTGCTTGTTTATCACGAAGAAGCACAAAATGGTGCCGTTGTAATTGCCAAAAATAGTAATTACTTCCCGGTGACCTTAAATATAAAGATGGATTTGACCAATGTTTCGAGCTCAAGAAGAAATCCAATTACCATAGTCTTACCCGGGCGTAGCCAAAGCCAAGTAGCTCAATTAACTATTACTGATAAAACGAAAAGTTGGCGGGTAAACTATAATTACTCCTATCATATGGGTAGTATATTTGCAAAGCACGACGATCAATTTGCGTACAGATTGCCTTACCAAAGGGGAGAGAGCTATCGTTTAGACCAAGGTTTTGATGGTGCATTTTCACATCAAGGAGATGGGCGCTATTCGTTAGATTTTAATATGCCAGAGGGTAGCAGAGTATTAGCGGCAAGAGCAGGGAAAGTGATTAAAATCACGGAGAAATATAACGTAGGGAAAAATGACCCCGAATTTAGAGAGTATGCTAATCATGTGAGCATCCTACATAGTGATGGTACCATTGGAACTTATAGCCACTTAAAACAAGATGGGGTAATCGTGAAGCTAGGGGATACGGTGGCGGCAGGTCAGCAAATAGCATTTTCGGGAGCAACAGGATATGTAACAGGACCACATTTGCACTTTTCGGTTGAGAAAGCAAAACAGGGAGGCGGTTATACCACACTCCCTGTTAAATTTCGAACTCAAGAAGGTATTTTAATGCTAGAAGAAGGTAAAACTTATACCAGCTACTAGTACTTATTGAGTCTAAGTGGTTTTTTTCTTAGCCGTTAGTTTAAACTCATCCAAGGATAGACCTTCCATTACGGCGTCATAACTAGAGATATCTTTTGGTAAGATGATATCATTTTGATTACGACCTAAGCCTTCTAGGGTATTCAAGTATTTTTCTGAAAGCCTTAATTTCATGGCTTCTGTACCCATTGGTTGAGATAATGCTTCAGCTATTTTTTCGATGGATATTGCCGTTGCTTCAGCAATAGCTTCAATCTCTTTAGCCTGTCCTTCAGCTTCATTGATCTGGCGCTGCATTTCAGCCTCCGAAATATTCACAATTTCAGCTTTTATACCTTCTGCATCATTTACTTTAGAGCCTTTAACCCCTTCAGATTTCGCAATTACAGCACGTCTATCACGTTCTGCAGTCATTTGCCTTTCCATGGCATTTTGAACTGTTCTTGGAGTTAAAATATTCTTGATTTCATATCGGTGAACCTTGATTCCCCACGGAATTTCCATTTCACTGAGCACTTTAACTACCTCTTTACTCATAAAAGCGCGTTCTTCGAACGTTTGATCTAGATCCATTAAACCGATTACTGAACGAGTAGTTGTTTGAGCTAGTTGAATAGCTGCATATCGGTAATTCGTTACTCCGTAACTGGCATTCACTGGATCCATAACACTGAGGTAGATAACACCATCTACTTCAACTTTAACGTTATCTTTAGTGAAACATTCTTGAGGTTCAACTTCTATCGTTTCCTCACGCAAATCTTGCTTGTACACCACTTTATCTACAAAGGGAACAAGAGCATGAAAACCCGGCCCCAGTGATTTATGGTAATTACCAAGGCGTTCTACGATGTAGGCATATTGGTTAGGCACGAGTCGTAGCGACTTTATCACTTTAAAAATGAGATATAATGCAAATAAGCCAACTAAAGCTTGGCTAACCAATTCCATGATTTCAATGACTTCCATAACTACTTACCCTCTTTAGATTCATTACTTTTTGTGTGGTCACTTACTTTACCAACCCCTTCAAAAAAGGTCTTCAAGTTGGCGGTTTCAGTAGGAAGAACTGAGATATTACTTTGTTTAAGAATTTGGCCAAACTGATTTATGTATTGCTCAACAAGTTTGGTTTTCACCGCTAATTCACCACCTGGTTTTTTCATTGCTTCAGCAATTCTATTGATACCATTTGCAGTAGCAGTGGCTATTAATTCAATTTCTTTGGCTTTACCAACTGCCTCATTAATTCTTTTCTGTCGAGCCCCTTCAGATAATAATACTTGGCTACGTTGTTCACCTTCCGATTCATTAATTCGAGCTTGTCTAAATCCTTCAGAATGTGTGATTTCAGCACGTTTTTCACGTTCTGCTTCCATTTGCTTTTCCATGGTATCTACAATTTCATTCGATGGACGAATATTTTTAATCTCGTATCGAAGAACTTTAATACCCCAAGGATCGGCTGCTTTATCAATTTCACGAACGATATTCTCATTCATCTTCTCACGTTCCGAAAAGGTGTCATCTAAGGTGATTTTACCTACTTCACTTCGCATAGTGGTTTGCGCAAGATTGATGGCCGCTGCCTGGTAGTTTGAAATACCATAACTAGCTTTGTACGCATCCATCACTTTGATATACACTAAACCATCTACAGCAACCTCAATGTTATCTTTTGTGATACAAGTTTGGCTCGGTACATCTAGCACCTGTTCACGCATTTCTCGACGGTAGGCGGGGCGGTCCACAAAAGGAACAAGAAAATGAAAACCCGGTTTTAGGTTCTTTTTAAATTTACCTAGTCGCTCTTGAATTACCTCTTCTCGCATCTCTACGATGATGAATAGACGTGTAAGAATAAAGTATAAGACAACTAGACCAATAAGTATTGGAGTCCAGAACATATTATTCCTCGTTTGATTGTTTTAATTGTTGATTTGAAGTGGGTGAAATAGGTGTTACAGGCTCAACAATCCAAGTTGTATTGTCGCGATATTTAATGCGAACTTGTGCGCCCACAGGAACCTCTCCGTCAATTGTTCGAGCTTGCCATGAGATGCCTTGAAATCGAATTCTACCCTCATTTGTAGAATCGTTTAGGGGTTCAACAACCTCTACAATTTGATCCATGGCTTCGAAGTCTTCATCGGCGAACTTAAAAGAGGTCTCACCTTGAAAATATTTTTTTATAACAGGTCGAACCGCGATGGTAAGTGCTACGGATGTGAATAACCACGCCATTACAGCATTTACTGGGTCTTCAAAAAATCCAAGCAGTTGAACCAAACCAACTAACACACCGCTTAACCCTAGTAAGAATGCCATCCCAGATGGTATGAGCAATTCAAGTAGCATTAGGCTCAGGCCTCCACCAATAAAAATCCAAGTGATTAACTCAATATCCATAATATTATGATGAATTTAACTCCTCTTAGTAGATACATAATTGAGTGCAAAAAAGCTCATTTTACTTACAAACATTTTCACCATATTTATGTCGCTCATAAATAAACAATTGGGAGATAGGCTGTTTTATGAAATGGCCCATTAAATGATAGATGGCAGAAAAAGAGAAAAATATAAAAGCAGATAGTAAACCATCTATTTCATCACTTAAAGATACAATGATTAAGATTTTTGCTCTGAGTAAGCCTTACAGAGCAAAGTTTTATTTTGCTACAGTTGTTGTATTAATAGCCTCGGCTATTTGGTTAACAGTACCACTAGGCCTTAGAGCTTTATTAGATGCTGTATTCGATAAAGGAGACGCCTCTCTATTGAATACCTTAGCCTTGGGTTTGATTCTTCTATTTACCCTTCAGGCACTATTTGGCTTCCTAGGTAATTATTATTTAGAGTGGGTAGGCGAACGTGTAGTAACCGACCTGAGAAAAAAAGTATATGGTCATCTTCACACATTAGGGTTTAGGTTTTTCGCAGATCGAAGATTGGGTGAAATTACTTCGCGACTTACTAATGATGTTGGATCAATTCGAACGGCCTTAACAGATTCTCTACCTCAATTACTTACCATCTCATTTTCTTTAATAGGATCTGTGTCTTTGATGGTTGCCTTAAACTGGCGATTAAGCTTAGTCATTTTTGTAACTGTACCATTTGTAACCATTGCCACACGAAATTTTGGGCAAAAGATTCGGAAGCTGTCTCGAGGAATCCAAGATGATCTCGCTGATTCAACTGCGGTAGCTGAAGATGCACTGGGGGCTGTTCGGCTAGTAAAAGCATTTGTTAGAGAAGACTTTGAAGTAGAGAGGTATAACTCTGCTATTGAACGATTGTTTACTACCGTTCGAAAGAAAGTAGTATTGAGCGAATTGTTCTGGTCGGGCGTGGGGATTTTATTTATGGCTACCCTTGTAGTGATCTTTTGGTATGGCGGAAAAGAAGTTTTAGAAGGAAGGTTAACCGCAGGTGATTTAGTAGCCTTTATATTCTATGCCTTGAATATCTCTCGATCTATAAGTCAAACATCTCGTTTATATACCGCTGTAAATTCAGCTGCAGGTGCATCAGAACGAATTTTTGAGCTTTTGGAGGAAGTTCCTGAGATACAAGATGTTCCCGGTGCTAAAGATGTTCAGAATGTTGAAGGTGAAATAGAATTTCAAAAGGTTTCATTCGAATATGAACCCAATCGCCCCATTCTAAAGAATATATCGTTTCATGCGAAAGCTGGAGAGACCATCGCATTAGTAGGACCAAGCGGTGCTGGTAAAACAACCTTACTTCACTTAATTCCTCGATTTTATGACATCCAAGATGGAGACATCAAGCTTGACGGAAATTCAATTTCTAAACTTAAAGTAAAAGGATATCGAGAACATTTGTCGATGGTGCCGCAAGAGGTTCACCTATTTAGTACTTCTATTAAAGACAATATTCGATATGGTAATTTAGAAGCTACCGATCAGGAAATTGAAGCGGCTGCTAAAGCTGCTAATGCACATGATTTTATTCAGGAGATGCCCTATGGCTATGATTCTTTAATTGGTGAAAAGGGCGTAAAGTTAAGTGGTGGGCAGCGTCAACGTGTTGCGATAGCGCGAGCGATCTTAAAAAACCCGAAGATCCTACTATTAGATGAAGCTACATCATCGCTGGATTCGGAATCAGAATCATTAGTTCAGGAAGCTTTAAACCGATTAATGCACAACCGAACTACTTTTGTAATTGCTCATCGCTTATCAACCATCCAAAATGCGGATACCATATTAGTATTAGATAAAGGGAAGATAATTGAAAAGGGAGGGCATCAAGAGTTACTACAACTCGGTGGCCTGTACAGCCACCTTTATGAGTTACAGTTTCGAGATTTGAACAACGTACATTAATTATCGGTGGTATAAGCCATGATGATATCAGAGAAGCTCATATCATCTAATAAATCGCGTTCATCAAGTGCCTTAATGAAACTTACAGGAACGCCAGCATTGTACATGCCAATGATGGATGAAAATGAAAATCTATCTAAATATTCAGCCTCTTTTAAATCATCTAGATAGCTAGTAGTTACCCCGCCATTGTACAATCCGATAATGGCAGAATATGAAAAGGTGTCTAGATACCCAGCCTCATTCATAGTATCTAAATAACCGGTAGTAACTCCACCATTATAGAACCCAATGATGGCCGAGTAGGAGTACCGATCCAAATATCCAGATTCCTGGAATTGGTTGATATAACTTGTGGTAACTCCTCCATTGTAAAAACCAATAATGGCAGAATAGCTGAATGTATCCAGTATACCTGCATCTTGAAACTGTGTGAGATAAGCAACAGGAACTCCACCTGAGTACAGACCTATAACCGCTGAATAGGAAAAATCATCCAAAAATCCACCTTCTTCAATTTCACCCAGATAAGAAAGTGGAACCCCAGAATTATAGAGTGCTTGAATACCAGTATTTGAGAAGTAGTTGGTGTAGCCTTTATCGGTAGCTTCACGGAGATAGTCCAGATAACTTGAGGAAATAGCTTCACCAGAGGTATTAAACTGTGGAATATCTACACTTGGGATGGGTGGTGGAGGTGGTGGAGTAATCATATTTTGCCCACTGCCAGTAATTGTATTGGTGTCGTCGCCGAATACAGAAAATGGATCGCTATTAAAAAACCAAAAGGCTGGTAGCAATACAAAGAGTGCTAATGCAATGATATTTCTCTTTGTGCTTGGTTGCTTTTCAATTTCAGCTTCCTCAAATAGATTCTCAGATGCCGGGTGAGATTGCTCTTCGATGTAGGAATCTAAATCGAAATCTGGATCGTTATTTTTTAGGTCATTTTTAAAGCGTTGATTAGCCATTTTAATTTCCGTCTAACTTATATGCTGCAATTATGGATGAAGAAGACATATTTGGTAAAAGTCCCTTTTCTCTTAGTGTAAGGAGGTATGAAACAGGTACATCGTTTCTATAAAGTTGTGAAAGGGATGAACTGCCAAATTGGTTTAAAACCCCAGCTTCTTGAGCTTCTGATAAATAACTAACAGGAACTTCATTTCTGTATAGCCTTATTATGGATGATCCTCCAAAATTATCTAATAAATTTGCCTCTTTTAGTTCAGATAAAAAACTTAGTGGAATTTCATTTTGATAAAGCATAGAAATGGAGCTGCTTCCAAATGTACTAAGTAATCCCGCTTTCCCTAAACGGTCAATGTAATCAACAGGTACGCTGTTATTATATAAACGAAGACTTGAACTACTACCAAAATCATCGAGATAACCTAGTTCATTCAGTGCTTCAAGATATTCTGTATAGCTGATATTCAGATTTGAAGTGGTTTGAGTAGCAAACTCGGCAGGAAATGAAATAGAGGGTATTTCGATATCAGGAATTTCTATGTCGGGAATTTCAATATTAATTGTAGGAGCTTGCGCGGTAGTAAATCGAGTTGGGATCGCCTCTTCATTTACCCCAAATAGTGTACTAAAAAACCAAACTGCAGGGATAACTAAAAATAGACCCATTGCAATAAGATTCCGTTTGGTAGTAGGTTCTTCGAATTCATCTTGTGAAGCATAAGTATGATCGAAGTCTCCTTGTCTTGCTTGTTCTTCTAAGTAAAGATCCAAGTCGAAGTCAGGTTCATTATGTTTGTATGGTTTATATCTACGGTGTGCCATATGCCTAAAAATTTTCTTGAAAGACGACTAGATGGAACAATATGTTTCAAATCAGATAGGATATTCATCATAAAATCTATTACAATAGAAGATGACATCTTCAAAATAACTAACGATTCAACTATGAGTATTGCTATGAATAAAAAATTATATCTACTACCAGTGTTTCTGGTGTTACTATTAGCAAGTCCTTCATTTGCGCAATTACCAGTATCGCTTGATTTGCCAAAAGTGAGTCCTAAAGAAACAAGAAGTATAAATATTGGATACACCAAAATTAGTTTTGAATATAGTTCTGTAGCGGTAAAAGGACGTAAGGTTTGGGGCGATTTAGTTCCATATGGAAGAATCTGGCGAACCGGGGCAAATGAGAATACAATTGTCTCTTTTAGTGATGATGTTATGATTAATGGCGAACCGATTGCTGCAGGAAGCTATGCCCTTCATACCATTCCAAGCGAAAATGAATGGGTACTTATTTTCTCACACTTTACAGAAGGATGGGGTAGTTTCTTTTACGATGAAAGTGAAGATGCCCTTAGAATCCGTGTAGAACCAAAAGATATGGATAGTAAATATGAGTGGATGAAGTTTTCATTCGATAACTATACCGCTTCCTCGGTTGATATTGCACTTAAATGGGCACATAAGAAAATACCATTCCGCGTTGAAATACCGATGGAGCAGACCTTTGCTCATATAGAAAATCAATTGAGAAGCTTAGCCGCCTTTTCATGGCATGGATGGTACCAAGGTGCGGAGTATACTCTGAACAATAGTTATAAGATGGAAAAAGGCTTAGCCTGGGCCGATCGTGCTATGCAGATGGAAAAAAATGTTCAAACCATGACCATGAAGTCGAAGTTGTTACTGGCTACTGGCGAGAATGCAGCAGGTTTGGAATTAGCCGAAGAAATGGGCGATAAATTTGGTGACGAATGGAGAACCCACTACAACATGGGTGAAATCTATCAATTGGCTGAAATGGAAGAGAAGGCTATTAAGCACTATAGCAAAGCTCTAAAAATGAATTCGAATCAGCGTTGGAAAGACCGCATTCAGGCTAAAATCAATTCACTTAAAAGCAGTACCCCTTAAGATAATTAAAGGGTACTGTTATTTTTTACCACGGTAAATTTCCAAGGTCAACATTGCCACCGGTTATAATAATGCCGACTTGTTGACCTTTAAATTTTTCTGGATGATTAAAGACGGCCGCTACTGGAACCGCACAAGAAGCTTCAATAATCATATTCATTCGTTCCCAGATGAATCTCATAGCCTCAATAATGTCAGCTTCTGAAACAGTGATGATATCGTCCACATGGTCTTTGATGATTGAAAAGGGAAGGGCTCCAATTTGAGTTCTAAGTCCATCAGCAATAGTTGCAGTACTTAAAACAGGTTGTATACTTCCAGCTTTAAGAGATCGGTAAGAATCGTCTGCGATTTCAGGTTCAGCCCCATACACTTTCATAGCCGGATTTATGTGTTTAGCTGCAATTAAAGTACCGCTTAATAATCCGCCACCGCCCACTGGAGTTATAATAGTATCTAAATCAGGGTGAGATTCAAGAAATTCAATAGCTGAGGTTCCTTGTCCAGCAACAATTCGGCTATCATTGTAGGGATGGATGATAGTAGCGTTAGTTTTCTCGACTACTTCATTTAGAGTGCCTTCGCGAGCTTCCAATGTTGGTTCGCAAAATGTAACCTCTGCACCATAGCCCTGAACGGCGTTTACTTTCACCTTAGGTGCATTTTTTGGCATTACCACATAGGCTTTTATTCCTCTTATTTTTGCGGCCAATGCTACAGCTTGTGCATGATTACCTGAGGAATGTGTGGCTACGCCTTTGGCTGCTTCTTCATCTGAAAGTGTAAAGATAGCGTTACAAGCTCCTCTAAATTTAAAGGCTCCTACCTTCTGAAAGTTTTCACATTTAAAATAAATGGATGTGCCCGCTCGCTCATTCACAGCCTCTGAAGTTAATACTGGAGTTACATGTGCATGATCTTGAATAATAGAATGTGCTTCTTTTAGATCATCGAAACTTGGAATCGCTTGGTATTCAGACATATAACTACTTTAAATAGGGTGTGAATTATTAAGATTTTAACTACTAATAGTGGATTATTTAGGGTGTAAAAAATAGATAAAAATTTACTGGAAATAGAAAAAATCGTATTCGTCTTCTTATCTACTTGGTAGCTAACAATATTAGGAGGAACAATTGGGAAAGTTTTTTGGATGTACACTAATCATTCTGATTATTAGTGTAGGAGATGTATGGGCACAGCAACCTACGAGAATAAACGAGGAAATTAATTTAGACGGTGTACTGGATGAATCATTTTGGCAAAGCATAACCTCATATCCAGTGGTTCAATATGAACCCGTGTATAAGGGTGAGATGTCGGAGAAAACGGTTTTTAAAATCGCCTATGATGATAACTACTTATATGTTGGCGGCGCGCTGTATTACAACGACATAGACGATATGACTTCGAACTCCTTAGTTCGAGATAAGTATAGCCAAGATGATATTTTCGCAATTGTAATAGATGGCTTTAATGACAATCAAAACGCGACCTGGTTTTTCACTAACCCTGATGGAACTCGTTTCGATTTTGCAGTTTCGAATGATGCCTCATCTGGGGGTGGTCGTAGTTCGAGGAATGCCAGTTGGAATACATTTTGGGATGTAGCTACTACTAAAACCAATGAAGGTTGGTTTGCTGAGATGAAAATTCCATTTAGCAGTATTGGTATTCAAGTTGAAGACAACATCTCAGAAATGGGCATCATCATGTATCGATTGATTGCCAGTAAAAATGAACGGCATGTATTCCCAGACATTCCACCAAAATGGGGAATGGGTTTTGCAAAGCCATCAATTGCTCAAGATTTTAAACTAGAGGGACTCGAAGCAAAGAATCCGTTGTATGTAACGCCGTATGTATTGGGTGGAGTGAAAAGACTTAGTGAATATGACGCTACAAACAATGAGTACAACTACGATGATGATACTCAACTCGAATTGGGTTTTGATGCAAAGTATAATTTAACTCCGAATCTAACTTTAGACGTTACCGTTAATACTGATTTTGCTCAAGTTGAAGCCGACGACCAACAGCTAAATTTATCACGGTTTTCATTGTTTTTTCCGGAAAAACGTCAATTTTTTCAACAACGAGCTGGTATCTATGACTTCCTAATCGGGCGTGATATGGTTTTTTACAGTCGTAGAATTGGATTAGATAGTTCAGGAAATCCAGTTCGGATATTAGGAGGTGGGCGTGTTACAGGCCGTGTGGGTAACTTGGATATAGGAGTAATGAACCTCCAAACAGCCGATAGTGAGAATTTACCTTCCGAAAACTTTGGCGTTGTTCGTTTAAAGAAAACTGTTTTGAATGATCGGTCTTACTTAGGAGGGATATTTACTTCTCGACTTGGGGCCAATGGCAATAGCAATGTTGTATACGGTGTTGATACCGATATCAATACTTTCGATAACCAGTTTGTGGAGTTAAGAGCAGTTCAATCCATTGACAGTGATTTGCCATCTGCAGAGCGAACCAACTTCGATGAAACGTCAATGCTTCGTGTTTCAGTGAGAAGTTTAACGGAAACAGGTTTTAGCTATCAGACTTCCTATACACGAACTGCCGAAAATTTTAGGCCAGAGTTAGGTTTTGTTCGCATAAAAGGCATTACTCAGAAATACCTCACTTTAGGATATGGCTGGTTAGCCAAAGAAGAATCTATGTTCACCATAAATAAGCTAAAAGCTTTTTATGTAGGCCGATTCTATAATACCGATCATGAATTCTTCTCATACGAGAAAGGTTTGCAAAGTAGAAGTGCAAACTTCATCTGGGAGTCGAAATTCAAAAAGATTGGAGAACTAGGTATGGAGTTGGTGCTTACCAAAGAGGATATTCCTATTGGGGAATCATTCGATTTATTAGGTAAGATTTTTATTCCCTCGGATACTTATTCAAATCATAAGTACAAAATACTTTACCGACTTTCAGAAACATGGAAGTTTGGTGGGAACATTCGAGGAGGAATAGGAACCTTCTATGATGGCGATATAATTGAATTTGAATTCAATCCTTATTTTTACGCATCTAGAAAAGTAGAAATAGGAGGGAGTTATAAATTGACGGACCTTCGGTTTCCAGAAAGAGCCGGGCGCACAACCACCGACTTCACTTCTCATTTAGGTCAATTTAAAGGTCAATTTTCGTTTGATAAAAAAGCTTCGATTAGTGCTTTCATTCAATACAGTAACGTGGAAGAGTTAGTAGGAGCGAACATCAGATTCCGATATAACTTCCGTGAAGGCCAAGATTTATGGATAGTTCTGAATGAAACGTCTTACACAAACAGAGACCCTCGAGCATTTGGAATGCCAGATTTACCTATGATGCAGAGTGGATCCATATTGCTGAAGTATAATCATACATTTGGGTTCTAGGGATTTAAGTAGTTGAAATCTTTGTTCTGAACGCTGTAAACTAGATTTGGTTTAAAATTTAAGCTTGTAAAAATTCGAAAAAAAGGCTTCGTTTAGTCCAGATAAAAGTTCTGAATGCTTATTTACTTAGGCTAAAAAATATTGGAGCTATAGAACATTGATCAAGAAAATTATAGGGCTTTTGGGTGTTTTGCTGATGGTACAAGGTTCAGCAAAAAGTCAGGAAAAAGTTCAAATTACACGAATTAGTACCCCCATCACTTTAGATGGGATGCCAACCGAAGAAGCTTGGCAAGCTATTCCCGCATTACCCGTGGTGCAATACGAACCCGTGTTTAATGGCGAAATGAGTGAGACTTCACTTATGAGAGTCGCCTATGACGAAAACTACTTATACGTTTCGGGTGAAATGTATACCCGCGACCCAAGTACTATCACTACGAATTCACTTTCAAGGGATAAATATAGCCAGGGGGATGTATTCGGAGTAGTAATTGATGGTTTTAACGACAATCAAAATGCAACTTGGTTTTATACCAACCCAGATGGAGTTCGCTTTGATATGGCCGTATCTAACGACGCTGATTTTGGTGGTGGTAGAAGTGCTATCAACGGAAGTTGGAATACCTTTTGGGATGTTGAAACGGTGCGCAACGAAAAGGGTTGGTTTGCTGAAATGCGCATTCCATTTTCAAGTATAGGCGTTCAAGTACAAGACGACGTAACTGAAATGGGAATAATTATTTATAGATGGATTAGTAGTGCGAATGAGCGCCATATCTATCCTAGTATTCCTCCAAACTGGGGACTTGGAAATGCTAAGCCTAGTCAAGCTCAAGATGTAGTGCTTAAAGGGATCAAATCAAAGAAGCCTCTCTATTTTACACCGTATGTTCTTGGTGGCGTAAATACCATGAGCAATCTGAAAAGTGATTCATCGGCCTATTATTTTAATGATGACGTTAAAAAGGAAGTTGGATTCGACTTGAAATACAATCTTACTTCCAACTTAACAATGGATGTAACAGTGAACACCGATTTCGCTCAGGTTGAAGCCGATGATCAGCAGTTAAATCTATCACGCTTTTCACTTTCATTTCCTGAGAAGAGACAGTTTTTCCAGCAACGATCATCCATCTTCGATTTCAATTTTGGACGAGATCGTCTTTTTTATAGTCGTCGAATAGGTCTCGATAGCTCAGGTAATCCTGTTCGGATATTGGGTGGTGCTCGATTAACGGGAAGAGTCGGGGATTTAGACATCGGCATGATCAATATGCAAACAGCTGATTCAGATAACCTACCGTCGGAGAATTTTGGAGTACTACGAATTAGAAAATCGGTGCTTAATCAGCGAAGCTATATGGGTGGAATCTTTACTTCTCGCATAGGCGCTGACGGTAGTTCAAACATCGTATATGGTTTTGATGGAGATGTGAATACGGTAGGGGATCATTTTGTAGAATTTAAAATGGCTCAATCTATAGACGATGGTATTCCAAAAGAAGACCGGTATGATTTCAAAGAAACGAGCGCTGTACGTTTTGGCGTAAGAAGCACAAGTAGTACTGGCTTCGGTTATCAGTTTACATTTAATAGAATGGCCGATGATTTAAGACCTTCATTAGGTTTTGTTCGTGTTGGTGGTACTTCTCAAAAGTTTGCACGCCTAAGTTATGGTTGGGTATCAGGTAAAAACTCTGTGTTTAGAAGAACCGGAGTTCGAGTGTTTTACTACGGGAGATTTTATAACTCTGAACATGAAATGTTAAGCTTTACGAAAGGGATTCAAGGGCGAACCCTTAGTACACAGTGGGAAGGAAAGTTCAAATACTATGGAGATTTAAGTATTGAATTCAATACAGGTAAAGAGAATATCCCGGCTGGTAACGATTTTAATTTAATTGGGAAGATTTACATCCCATCAGGCACTTATACGGATGAGAAAATTCAGTTACGATACCAATTTTCAGAATCATGGACTGTTGGTGGAAATATAAATGCGAATACAGGGACCATTTATGATGGGAATATTAGTGAGCTTGAATTAAGCCCACGATTTTTTGTATCAAAACAACTCGAGTTAGGTGGTAGTTACCGAATTACTCATTTGTCGTTCCCAGAACGCCAAGGTCGTGATCAAACGGAGTTTACTTCACACCTAGCACAGTTTAAAGGACAGTTTGCCTTCAATAAAAAAGCTACACTTAGTACATTTTTGCAGTATAGTAATGTGGCCGAATTAGTTGGAGCAAATATTCGCTTCCGTTACAACTTTAGTGAAGGGCAAGATCTATGGATTGTTGTAAACGAGCAGAACTACACCGATCGAGTACAAAACGACCCTCGTTTACCAAATTTACCGTATCTACAAGCGCGTTCCATCTTATTGAAATACAATCATACATTCTCATTTTAGCATGTTCTAGCTGCGAGCTATTTAACTGCATGAGTAATGAAAAATTAAACCAAACTACACTATGAAAAAACTAAGCTTACTACTAGTTATAGGATTATTCACAGTTTCAGCTTCGGCTCAAATAAAGGAAGCAATAGAACGCTTTCAGTTTGAGGAGAACATAAACTATGACCGTTCTATACCTTCACCTAAAGATTATTTGGGATATGAGTTAGGGGAGGAATATACATTCCACTATCAAGTTATGGGCTATTTCAAAGCCTTAGCTGATGCTTCTGATAAAATCACCTTCCATGAGTATGCCCGTACTTATGAAAATAGAAGTGTGAATTATGCGATTATAACATCTAGCTCGAATCATCAAAATTTAGAATCGATTAGGAAAGCAAATTTAGCATTGGCGAATAATCCTGAAAACACTTCTATAGCAGATGATCAACCTATAGTAGTTTGGATGAGTTACAATGTGCATGGTAACGAGCCTTCTAGTAGTGAAGCTGCGATGCAAACGGCCTACAGATTAGTAGCAGCCAACGATTCAGAAACTCAAGATTTGTTAGAGAACTCAGTGGTAATCATTGATCCAATGATAAACCCTGATGGGCGTGATCGATATGTGAATTGGTATAAATCGAGCCAGTCAAACATTCTTAATGTAAATGTAGAAGATGTAGAGCATGACGAGATTTGGCCAGGCGGACGTACCAACCATTATTGGTTCGATTTAAATAGAGACTGGACGTGGTTAGTACATCCTGAATCAAGAGGTCGTATAAATGTGTACCAACAGTGGATGCCTCAGGTTCATATCGATTTCCATGAGCAAGGTTATAACAACAACTACTTCACCATGCCAGGAACCACTCCTCGTAACTTGGAATTACCAGGTGCTTACGAAATGTGGGCAGATGTATTTGGTAGAGGTGCCATCGCTGAATTTGATAAAGCAAAAGTGAATTTCCAGACTCGTGAAAGCTTCGATTTCTTTTACCCTGGTTACGGATCATCGTACCCAAGTGTAATGGGTGGTATCGGTATGTTGGCAGAGCAAGGTGGACATAGCCGTGGTGGCCGTGCAGTTGAAACGAATGATGGCTATGTACTAACGCTAAGACAGAGATTATTTGACCATTATAAAAATGGTGTCTCTATTGTAAAGACCTCAGTAAACAACAAAGGTAAGCTGCTTAATTATTTCAAAGAGGCTAGATCACAGTCTACTCAAAAAGGAAATACAAAAGCGTATATCTTGCCGAATAACTCAAATGATTATACTTATGACGTAATCAATTTGATGATGAAGCATGGGGTAAAAGTTGAGCAAGCTCAAGAGAGTTTCACAGTAAGAAATGCATACGATTATTGGGATGGTAAGAGCTCATCTAGATCATTTAATGAAGGTGATTTCATTATTAAGACCGATCAGCCAGCTCACCTTTTCATCAATACATTGATGAGACGACAATTAGAGATTCGTGATTCTGTGATGTACGATATGGCTACATGGTCGGTGCCTTTGGCTTATAACTTAGATGCAGCTTGGACTACCTCAGATGTAAAAGTAGGCACACAGGCTTTAGCCGCTCCACTGTCGTACCCAAGTGGGATATTGAATCAGAATGCGCAATACGCATATGTGATAGATTGGAACCAAAGAAATGCACCAAAAGCATTAACTAAACTTTGGAGAATGGGCTATAAGGTGCGTTCAGCAGAAAAAGAATTCTCGAAAGGTTCAGATAAATTCAGTAGAGGTAGTTTGGTAATTCTTGTAGGTAGAAACTTACATAAGGAAAACACCATCCACACGGATATGCAAGAAGTTGCAAGCTACGCAGATGTACAAATTGCTGGATTTAATGGCGGTAGAATGGATACTGGTAGCGACTTAGGGGCTCCTAGTATGCGTCCAGTTGAGCAACCTCGAGTAGCTATGCTTATGGATGATGGTTTCAGTTCTTATACCGGTGGACAATTATGGTTCTTATTCGACCAATGGACAGAGTTAGGAATTGACCGTGTTCGTTCTGATTCATTTAATGGTATAGATCTTAACAAATACGATGTCATCATTTTCCCTGGTGGATATGGTTTAGATAATGTATTAAGTAAAGGAACGCAAGAGCGATTAAAAGCTTGGGTTCAAAATGGTGGTACATTAGTTGCAACCGAAGGTGGAGCAACATGGTTAACCAAAGATCGTTCAGGGATGACTTCTGCTGAGTTATATACCGTAAAGGAAGACAAAAAAGATGAAGATGAGATTGACCCAGCCGCTTATACTATGTATAAAGATCAATCAGATTCGTCTGGTTTAAAGCGTATTCCAGGATCAGCATTTAAAGGAATAGTTGATAACTCACATCCTCTTGCATTTGGTATGCCAAATAAGCTGTATTCGCTCAAATTTAGCTCAAACGCTATCAAACCTAGTCCATCGATTAGTTCGGTTGGTTATTATGTTAAAGACGCTGAGGAAGTATTAGCTTCGGGTTATGCTTCAAAAGAGAATAAAGAAAAAGCAGCAGGAATGGCTTTCGCAGCCGTTGACCAAGTAGGAAGAGGTCAAGTTGTGATGTTCTTAGATGCTACACAGTATAGAATGTTTTGGGTAGGCCCAGCACGTATGGTTCAAAACGCAGTAATGCTATTACCAGCATTCTAAAACTGAACTAATTCAGTATTTAAAAGCCTCTAAGAGATTAGAGGCTTTTTTTATGCGACTTAACTAAATTAGCTGAACGCGTACTTTTTTCTTTTTCACACGCTGATTGTTAGTGCTAGCAATAACTTCACTTACTTTACTCTTTTTCACAGCTACAAAAGCGGCATCATTATGAAGCTCAATCAAGCCAAGTTCATCTTTCTTTAAGGAAGCTTTTTTAAAGAATAATCCTGCTAAATCGCCTTTGGATATTTTGTCCTTTCTACCCCCTGATACATGTAAGGTAGCCCACTGTGTAGGAGGAGGGGTTGAACCTTCAGTCAAATCAAGGGTGTCATCCGCATGGATAAATTCAGGTAATTTTTCCTCTACCCATTGTATAACATAGGCAACACCATCTTTTCGCATACGG
>Ga0098059_1000544_pt1 | contig 22207 bp, 30 predicted proteins | sample 20_taG_FD_92580 | JGI IMG/M metagenome (GOLD analysis project Ga0098059, IMG submission 92580) | Marine viral communities from the Subarctic Pacific Ocean - 20_ETSP_OMZ_AT15318 metaG | ecosystem: Environmental > Aquatic > Marine > Oceanic | place: Subarctic Pacific Ocean | collected 2015-01-19
AAAGGAAATGCTGCAGAAGTGTTTGGGGCTGCTAACTTCTTCCCAGTAAGGCGCGCTGAAATAGATTCAATGATTGGCTACCGTCTGGCAAACCCAAAAGATTTATGGACTGGTGTATCTCGCATTGATGAAGACACTCGCAAAATCATGAGAGATACTATCTCCTTAGTTTTTGGGAAGAACACTTATACATACATAAACAAAGGCTACGGTATTGTAACATCTTCTGTTAGCTGGGCTAAAGTAAATATCATCATTCGTAGCGGCATTGTTCCGCTTAGAAACACTATCTCTAACAGTATGCACTTACAATCTTGGGGTCTTGGGATTGGTGCACAACTTGCCAGAATGCCAAAAAAACTCAAAGAGATTAGCCGTGTTGTTCGGATCCAAGAAGAGATCGGTAAGCTCACCACAGAATTACCTTCGATTATTAACAACCAAGCCAAGGTAAAAAGAATAAAAGCCAAGATAGCAGCGCTTGAAGCAGAACAAGAAGCAATGTCTATTTGGCCTATACTACAAGCCAATGAGTTTTCAACAATCTCTGAAAGTCTTACCCGTGCTGATGTAGCTTTGCGGCAAGGTTCAATGTTTGATTGGCTCGAAAAACAAGCAGACAAACTGCCTTCTTTGGTTGGAGATATCACAAAGACATCGATCTTAGCTAAAGATACAGAACTGTTTTCAATGATGCACCATTTCATGCAGTACGGCGATTTCATTGCAAAATCGATGCTCTACGACCATCTGCTTGAAACCCAACAAAAAGCGCCGGAGGAGGCTTTGGATATTATTAGCGTTGAGTATGTAAATTATAACCGCCCTGCTGGTCGGTGGCGGGATGCGCTGGAAGCATCAGGTATGCTGTGGTTCTCAAACTATGCGCTGCGCATTATGCCCATAATGTTAAACTTGCTTAGAGATCGTCCAGTCTCAGCGCTTATCTATGGAGGCGCTGTAGCTCCAGCCATGGACATTGACACAGTGATCTCTGGCTCTGCTACGGGTAAAATATGGAGAGATGTGCTTGGATACAGCTTCGGGCCCGGCATGGGATTTAGGTCTATTCAACTGAACCCCATCATAAATTCTGTTTTTTAGAAAAAAATTCGTTGATTTAACAAAAGGCAGCGCCTAATTATATTATTAGTAGCTATCTTCTTATACCCAATTTAGGTAGATGCTCGGACCCCTTTTGTTGTAACTGCTCGGCGGGGGCTCCTTTTGATAAGTACCCCTGCGAGTGTCCTGACGTCTTGCAGGGGTATTTTTATTTACACATCTACCACTTCGTAGGGCTCTATCTCTGTATCGCATTTTGGGCAGCGATCATTACAGCAGCAGTCGTGCTCCATCTCCCATGTTTCACCACAAAGACACTCGTAAGACATTCTAAACTTAAGGGTTTCTTCTTCATAACTATCACAGAAACCAACAGCTTCTTTTAATTCTTGATCGTCTAGCGATGCTAAGCGCTTTAAAAGAGCTTCTCTGATTTGCTGAGGTGTAACTGTTTCGCCTTCAGGGTCTTTACAGTTTGGGAGCTCAAACGCAATGTCCATAGCAATATTGTAAGTCGGCATCATTCCCTCTCCTCGTAATACGTTGCGCCGTCATGCGCTTCTTTCGTGGCGATATAACCAATAACGTTGATGTAATGGTGGCTTGGGCCGTATGTCCAAATTCCGTCTTCATCACCTTCGATGACTGACCAGATATGTTTCTCGCTTAAACCTGTTGCAAGCATGGCTTCTTCTGCAGAGTTAAAATAATCTCCGTGCCCACCCCAAACATCATCTCTGATTTCTGTAAACGGAAAATCTTGTTGGTAAAAAGGCATGATTATATTTCTTCTTCTACATGGTATTGGATTTCGCCATTTTGGTTCTTGTCGTAGTCACCGTCATAGCTTTTTACAAAATAATCTATGTCGCCTTTATCTACGAGTTCTATCGCTTCTTCCATGTTAGCTGCTTCAACTACATGTTTTTCTGAAATCGTATAACTTCGCATAACGTTGTAAGTAGGCATTACTTGTCCTCTATCTCAAAAAGATGTGCACCTAACACTGTGCGTGAGTTGTTTCTAAAAGCGTTATTAAGAACAAACTCTGTTAATTCTGCTTTGTTATCGTGAATTCGACGAAACAGTTTATCGCTGATTTGAAGTTCAACTTGGCAATCAACCATGACGCGCTTTTCTGCAAATTGAGCCATTATTTTGTTCCTTTGCTTTTTAATTCGTAGTCGTGAATAATTGTGCCAACTTCGGCGCTACCTACCCATTGTTCTTTGATCCAGCGTGTAATTATGCTGCCGTCTGTGAGTTTATGCCGACGCCAATGCCCACGTCTGACGTGCCGACGCTTCTTGCCACCACCGCCTTTGAACATGCGCTCATATCTTGTCGTTCCTCTTGGTTTAGGAAGATCAATTTCCAAGACACGGAGCTCGTTGCGTGGGACTGATCGCCCATAAGCCACACGCTTCAGACCCTTCTCCATTCGACGCTCGATGATGGTGTGCGGATAGTTCAGCAGCGCCAAGACACCGATCAGAAACCTGATGTCCCCCGTCCACATCTTAAGTGCGTTCTCTTGCAGACGCTTAAGCGCTTCATCTCCTTCCGCCCTATCCGCAGGAGAGCCGCTGTTTCGCATCGTCATGTAGTGCATGACATCCCCACCGCCCAAGCTGTTGTGTGTCATAAGCACCCGATCAAACAGGTCAGTGAACCTCTTCGTGCGCGCACCTCCACTCTCTTCGTGGTTCACGCAGTAAGCTCCGCTGAAAAGATACGGCCCCCAATGATACTGAAAGGACTTAACGTCGTCCGACGACGCCCCTCCCTGACTAAAGACCTGCGCGTCGTTCACAGAAATTGGTGCGTCTGGCCGCCACTGCAACGAAAAGGGTGGAGTTATAATCTTGCCAGACAGGCTCTTTTCCTCTGCCGACAAGCCACTATCATTCATGATAGTGTACTGGTCTACGTCATACGCACCGTCAGCTTGGCGCTGAATGTGCAGGCCAACTCGCTGCTGCCATGCGTCAGGCTGACGCTCTGCCGTATCCCAACCCAAGTTTTGCATGGCGTCGAACAACAGAGGCACGCGCTTCCTGTCGTTCCACTCGACCCACATATTGTCGAAGGGCGGAACGCCGACCTCCATCATATCAAGCAGTATCTCTGGCCGTACCAAGCTGGCGTGAACTGCGTGCTCCAACAGGCTGTCACAGACATAAAACTTTTGTGCGCCGATCAAGCTCTGTCGTGTCTGAAGGGCGGTGCCATCAACATGCTTCTTAATGCTTGGCCTTTTGTGATGACTAAAAGCAAAGCCGCGTGTGGGGTTTCCGCACGCAGCCAAGACAAGGTTGAACAAATCATCCATCACCTGCTCCAAATTTAAGGGTTAAGAAGTTTGTTGATAAGGTCTAAGCGAAAACGAAGCGCATCCGTTTCTTTGGCAAAATACGCAACGATACCGTCATCGGTAATAACCGCGTACCAACCTTTCGGGCCTTCTGTGTTTTCTTCACATTCCCACATGTCAGGAGCTATGACAGATATGGTGTGTAACAATTCATAAATATCCATCACACATCCTCCAAATTTAAGGGTTAAGTTCTTCGTCAATACGATGACAAAAGACAGCAACTGCATGGGTTAAATCTTTTAAATCGCAACGACTGGCGATCTCTCCGATTTTCCATTTTGTGAGTTTCCTCAGATTCTCTTCAGAAAGCTGCTGTGGTTCTCTTTCAGCAATAAGCGGAGTACCTCCTCCTGGGTAATTAATCGCACTGAGATCTGTTGGCTCGCCTGTTAGTTCCGTGCCAAAATCTGCACTTTCTGTACGGACATCATGATCGTTTAAAAATCTGAGCAGGTTGGGTTTATCTGTTGGGACTTCTGCAAAAGTATACCCACCATCTCCCATTTCACGTTTGGCATCAGCTTGAGTGCCAAGCCAGTTGCCTATTCCATCAGTGTAGAGCTTCATTTTGCTGTCACCGAAAATATCCAAGCTGTTATGACAGCAGCTATGGCGATTAGAAAAGTTAGTTGGAGCCAACGATGTGTATCGTCGTCATCGTCTAGCAGCCTGTCTTCTTTTTGAGCGACGAGAGGCAGTGCAGCCTCTTTTTCAAACACTTCACGAGGAGTGCCTATTTTTCTCATCAGCTGATAAGCATAGGCGTCAGAAACACCTGTGGCTTTTGCAACTTCTTGAGATGTCGCCAGCTTGTTATCTAAAACATAAGCCCAAACAAGCTCAGCTTTTTTAGCCGGTTTTTTGCGACGGTACGGTTTAGTTTTATGGAATGGGCGTGCTGGTTTACTTGTTGCGTCTTCAACGCTCATACCTTTTCTGATACGTTGATACGCTGTTGCAGGTTTAACGCCGTTGGCTTTTGCAAGCTCAGCAATATTTTGTTTTGGCATTTAAGCTTCCTTTATTTGTGTAAATTTTCATGATGAGCAGTCTTCACAAACAAAAGCGTTCCGGCTCATGTTTGATGTGATTGGTTCATTGCAGTGGATACAGGCACGATGAACTGTTCCTGCGCCGTCACAGTGCTCACATTCCATTTCAGCGGTGTCTATGTATCCGACATCCCGACCAAAATTATGGGCGCGTTCAATTTCATATGTAATAGTCCCCTGCCCGTCACATTCTGAACAAGAGTCGGTAATAAAAGTTTCAGACTGTTCGATTACAAAATCGCTCATTCGTCCCATAACTGTTTACCTTTGTTAAAATTCGGTTTTAAAAATGGCCCTCCTGTTCAAGGAGATTAAACAAGAGGGCCAGTCCTCTGGGATGCCTTGAGGCGGAACATCCCAGGATTTTTATCGGTCGTAGTAACGCCGATAAAAGAGGTGCGTTATGAAGACTACACAGGCTAAAACAAGCAGCTGCATGGTCAGCACATAGATGCCGGCAATGATGCTTGAAATCAGACCAAGCACGATGCAGATCCATAAAAGAAAGATAATGAACGGCATCTTAGAAGAGTGCCGGAGCCGGTTCGTCCATATCTTCAGATGCGGCTTCATTCATTACGTCTTGTTCTGGCTCTTCTTGCTCGTCTGTGGGCGGAGAAAGAGAGTGAGCATTTTTGGCGTTTGGAGACGTAATGTTAATGGTTGCAGTGGTTCCGTTTTCACCACGGCCATTTTTCAGATCAATCTCAATATTTTGATTGTCTTTGATAGAGATACGCTGGCGCACATAATCTTTAAGTGCGTCATGGATTTCGTCTTGGTTAAGCGTGATTTGCATTTGATTTGCTTCCTTTTGCTTTGCTTTGGTTTTATTGGGTTGTATTTGGATAGCCTTGGACGCTGACCCCTGCCCTTACAGCAGATGGATATGTTTTGGTCATACGATCAAGAATTGGTGTAAGCTCTAATTCAGCCAGCCCCATAACAAGCGTTGTGGCATCAGCTAAGTGAATTGCTAATGTTTCAGGATCGTCAGAATATTGTGCAGCAAAAGCCAATATATCATGCGCAACAGTTAGCAGAGCTATGTTTACGTTATCTTTTGTCATACAATACTTCTTTTCCATAAAGAGCCAATAAAGCGGCTTCTGCTCGCCCGTCGTCTTTGACGCGTTTGAATAGGCTTGCGTGTTGTGGAAACCTCTCAATGGCTAGACCGCGAGAAGCACCTTTGTTTTTTGAGAGGCCAAAATACTTTTTCCATTTGGCAGGCGTGACTGTCTTTTTTGGTATTTTATGAGCAGCCAGTCCCATCTCTAGTGCACCGTAACCTTGACCAAATCTAAATGTTGCTGGTGCGCTTTGACCTGGTCGAGAAGCGACCTGTTCTAAAACTGCTACGTAATCCTCTTCAGCTTTAGGAGAAAAAAGCTCATGAAGTTCGTAAAGGTTAAGAACAGATCGCCCTTTAAGATCAGCAACAATAGGCATGTCCCTTATCTCTAACGTGCCATTGGAGGAAAGTTGAGCAATTGCGCCAGAGAATCCGGGATCAATACCTATTATTACTGTCATCAGTTAAACAACTTCGCTGGTTCTGGGCGTCCTGAGCCGGATGCGCCTTTGGCTGGAGTTGTTGTTGCCCCTTTTGCACGGTTACGGTCTTTGCCTTGGTTCTGTGCAATCCAGGTTGTGTAAAACTCAGGGTCTTTTGCATCATGGCGGTATTCGTTTACCGTCTTATTTGTTTCTGGATGAAAGACTTTTGAGGTTACATTTTGTGTCCGTGTCTCGCCGGTTGGTACATAGTTACCAGAGTCATCACGGGCTTGTTTATCTACGATTTCACGAAGAATACCAAGACTGACTTCTTTGCCAATCAAGCTTGTAAGCACTGGCACAGGTGTCGGCACTTCTTTTCTTTCTTCGAAGTTGTAGAGCTTAACTATTTTTTCTTCTGTTGTTTGCGCAGATAATGGCTCTTGAGTTGCGAGAAGGCAAAGCTCTTCAATATTGGAAAAACCAGGGAGAGGAATACGTGTTTTACCATCTTCTTTTGAAACATAGTAATTCACTCCCTTGCCTGATGTAATCCATATTGTTTCACGATATTCATTGCCGTTGATGTCAGCGTGAAATGTAACGCTGCGGGCATCAGAACTGCGTGATTTGCTTGAATACGCCAGTTTAATAACTGCTGGATAGATATCAGAAGGAAGAGCTTGATAGCCTCCGCCAGCAAAATCTTTGCTTTCTTCAAGTCCTTCAGTTGTCAGATCGTCGAAAAGACCCATATGGTCCTCCTTTGGTTTGGTTTGATTTGATTAGCTGTAATAGCCATGCAAATGGTCAATGAGTCCCTGAGCATCATTATCTATGAACGTTTCAGGTCTTGTGAACATTCCCATTGGGGATCGAATACGTTCTCCAATTGTTTGCTTTGTCAGCTGGGTTTGGAAAACGTGTTTATACCCAAGCAACTCATCCTGCTCGGTAATATTAAGAAGATCATTTTCGTAATCTTCCAACGCTGTAAGAGCAATCTTTTTGGTTGCCACAACGGTCGAGAAATAACTTTCAACACCGTTGTTCTTTAAAGCACCTTTGATCGGTACTGATGTGCGCATTTCCATTGCTTTTTCATCAAGATCAGAACGGGTATGCGCTAAGATGATGACAGATTGTTTTACAGACGGAACCAAGACTTGCATGATCCGTTTGAAAAACTGCTGATAATCACCCCATGCCTTCATTGTATTAGCAGCGCCCAATACATACTGGCTTTCATACAAATCCATTAAGAATGTCAGCGTATCGAGCACTACAGTGTCGAACTTGTCAGCGCCTTCGTTCTGCAAATACTCGAAAGCTTCGATGATCTGCATTGGATCTGTAATAACTTTGGTTGTGAATTTATTGCGAAACGGCAAGCGTTTGCCGCTCTCGCAGTTCAGGTAGAGAACACGTCCCTCCCCTTTTAAGTTCATTAGTGATGCTGATTTTCCTGATGCAGATTCACCAGCAATCAACACAAGTTGGTCATTCTGACTCATGTGTACCTCATGGGTTTTGGTTAATTTTACGAGCGACAGACGTAAGAACAGTCTTTCGCAGTTCATCTTCAGACAATGGCTCTTGAAGCTTGGCATTAAAATCCAAGACATGCGCTTCGATGTTTGGATATTTCATGCCGCTGTCCATGAGAGCAAAAGCATATTTTACAAGCTGGTTATTTCGATTGCCGTCACTGATGCGAGAGGCAAACCAGCGTTCTAAGTTAGACAGAGACGCAAGCGATTTATTGGCTTCTGCAAACTGTTCGTTCTTAGATGTTTTTGGCACAAAGCGCAGAATATCTAAGATCTCTGTGCCTTTGCTGTAGCTGTAGCTTGCTTTGTTGTTCGTCATCCATTTTTTACTTCGTTGGAAAGTGCCATCATCGAGTTTAAACGGCAGCCAGTTGCTGATATTCTCCATGAACTGGCGGTATTCCGCTTTATCGAGCTTAAGCTCATAGTTCATAGGAAGAATGATACGGTAACGATTGGCATCTTCTGTGTGCCGTTTTGTTGTATGCATGAGCCAAACGTAATCTTTGAGAAGATCTTGGGCTTGGCTCATGGGGAATGTCCCATCCACATCCAAGACAATCATATTGAAGCCAGCCAAAGCATTTGCTTCGGTGCGATGTTTGTCTACAAACCGATGGCTTGCCCAGTGATGTCCTGGCGCCGTAACCAGTTTATGAAGCTGATCGAACGGCTGCGTTTCTGGGGCATAGTCTTTTGCAAAATCCCGACTGTACGAAAACGTCATCTCATCAAGATCTGTTTCTTTGAGGGTTTCGCCTGAAAAGAACTCAATGCCATCAATGTAGGCTTTTTTAAGAATGATATGCTGACGATATCCCCATGCAGCAGCCATTGTGAGCAGTTCTTGCCGTGCAATGTTGCTTTGTTTGTAAAAGGGTAAAGCCTCAAAGAGGTCAGCATGAGTTACTTCTGCGCCAACACCTGCAATGTAGCGGGCAAGCTTCATATAAGACTTTTCACGTCTGAAGATCTTTTGAAAGGCTTCACCAGATTCTTCAGTTAGCTTAATCGCCTGGCGAAGGTGTTTTTCCGTAAGCTCGTCGTCTTCATCAATAAAGGCAAATGCGCCTGCAAGCTTGTAAGCTTTGAAGTATCTGTGAGACATTTCTGCATGACGAATGACTTCGAACTCCGGCATTGCTTTTGCCAGTTTTTTGCAATGGGATTGATAGGCAATAAGCAGTTCTGAGACGTTTCGAGGCACATTAACACGCCAGTTGTTTTTGGCTGGATCTGCCAGATCAGTAAACAGCGAAGACCATTTGTTCAGCCGGTTGATATCGGCCTGATCAACAAGATTGTCATAAATCTGTGCTGGGGTTTCGTTTTCTGAAGCAGGAATAGGTGTGCCGTAAGCAAAGAAGCTGCGGCGTGCATAGCCTGTATCGAGCAAGCTGTAGAAATGATCTTCTGTGGATCCACCATCAAATAAACGTGTAGGTGTGCCAAAGAGCAGCATATTTGTAGGTGTTTTGCCGACAAGTGGAGTGTTGCGTTTATTGTCGTTGGTATTTTTGATCAGCTTTTCTTTGATCAAACCTTGATCATAGAGTTCGAGATACGCATGAAGCATGTCAGCAATACTGCTGAGATTTAGACCGATCTCATCCACTTGAAAGTTAATAGCGCCAGTCCCGGAGAGCAGGATCTTTTGACGTATTTGCTTCAAAGCCGGTACAGTCCCGCTGTCAAAGTCAAAGGTGAATGCACCTGTTTCGCGGTATTCTTTTTCCAAGCCAAGAAATTCTTCATCTTCGTTTGAGTTTTTCATGGCTGCTCTGCGTCGAGCCAATGTCCACATGTTTTGTTCTGATAAAAGGGGCATTGTGTGGTCGATAAAGCTTTTCCTGAAGCCTTGGCAGACATGTGTTTCTAACAGGTTTGTAGAAAACCCTTTGCCAGTCCCTGATGGAGACAGCGCTATAGCATAGCCGTTTATAGGAACTTCGCCACGCTCTTTTGAGACAAGTTTGGCTCCCATAGTGGCCGCAACAGTGAACAGATAGTAAGTCGCAAGTACACGAAAGAACGGCTTATCTTTATTTTGCGTTCTGTGGGACAGAACTTCGGTGACTTCTTCAATCAGTGGATGGTGAGTATCAGAACAAAATTCATTCATGGATATATTCGTCCTTTTGAGTGCAAATTGGAAACGCTGGACAGTAACCACAAGCTTTCACTTGTCCTGGAACTTCAATGATGATGCCTTTGCCTTTTTGCTGGAGATGCAAATTAGCCTTTAGCTTGTCAGTGAAGTTTTTTGCCGAGCGTCCGGATGTTTTGGTAGGATCGGAGAAATACTTGTAAACGGTATTTCCCCGCCAAAGCTCTTTATCGGAGCAACGTGGTAAATCTCTTTGAGGCGTTTTCTTAAACGTGTCTATTTGTGTCAAACGCTCTATGATCCATGCTTCTGTTTCTTGAACAGACATTAATGGATACGCCTTTGTTAGTATTCTTTGCTTTGGATAGTTTTGATTTGCTTTGCTTTGGGCGCGTGACCAATCTGTAAAGATAAATTGGATATGCATGTAATCTTTGGTAACTTTGGTAGGATTAAGCCAACGATAGATGCTGCCTTGCTGAATATATTTTTCATCGTTAGTTCCATTTATGTAGCCATAAACAGACGTTGATTTAAAATCATTTAGCTCGCCATCGAGGATCATGTCGAATTTACCAGATATCACATAGCCCATAAATGAGGTCGTAGAGCGCTGTTCTAGGTAAATTGGTATCTCACCCTTCTGAATATTAGTTGGGTTAATTCTAACGCTCTCTACGAGCTTGTCAGGGTATCCTAAGCGTCTGAGAGCGTCTTTATAATCTCCTCGCCATGCGCGTTCGATGCCATCATGCAAAGAATGACCCATGCGAGATGCAATAAAATCTGTCACATCTGGCACTTCTTTTGTTTCAGTTGTCAGGCGTCTTTCCAAAAGCGTCTGACGTAATGGACGAAGTAAAGAGGTTGCAGAAATTGAAAATTCATTAGGCGTAAAGTCGTAACTGTCAGATGCGAGCCATACCGCAAGAGGCAAACTGATATCATTTATATTTGTGATTTTCATGAATTTCCTCCGAGGTAGGAACCAATCTTACTATGCTTTCACAACAAATCAACTGCTTTGATTTGATTTGCTTCTTTTTGCATAGTGATCAGCGATACTTTGCTGAATTGCTTTTGGCCCTGCATTGTTTGGCAAGTCAATCTCTTCTGCCCAGGAGGGATGAAAGATAGAAAGATTGCCGCCAAGTTTCACAGTGTCGTGTTTGATATCTGGATGATTCTGCCATTCGACAGCTTTGACAAGATGCTCGTTTACATACGCCAGGATGTTTAGATCGTTTGGAATGATGTAATATTGAGCGTCATGAATGTGAGCGATGGGTCTTATTTTTGTGGCGTATTTACCTTTTCTGACAGTCTGCATGAATTCTGCGCTGGCGCGCGAATTCAGCAGACACCAAGACTGGCCTAATGCATTGCCTGCAGTACGGCCTTCAGCTGACGCTTCATAAGGGGTTGCTTTGTTGCCTCTGATGACTTGATGCAGCAAAGGTGTGCGTACACGCAGCCCAAATGCAGCTGTGATGTAGCCGGTTTGAGAGGCTGTATTAAGTTTATCTGCAATCCAGTCATCACTTTCTTTGTAAAGGTCGTGATAGCTTTGCTCGATGTTTTTTGCATCCTCTTCTGAAAACCCGCCTTTAGCCATCAAAGTGTAACATGTGCCTTGATAGGTCAAAGCAAAGGTTGGCATTTTTGAGTCCTGGCGAAATTGACCATACTTTTTAGCAATAGAGTTAATGCTTTTTACACAGGTTGGGTCAATATCTGGCATGTGATCTTTGAAGTATGCATAAGCACGCAAAGAGTGACCATCATAGCCGTCTGTGTAGACTTTCAGTTTGTTTTTATCTTTGGTTGTGAGCGCAGAGATACGATCTTCCAAAGATGCAAAGTCCAAACCAATCATCAAATACCCTGGTGGTGCACGAAAACAGTTCTTAATTGCTTTTGCGTATTTAGAGCCAGTGGCTGGCAGGTTTTGCAAGTTAGGTTTTGAACTGGACAATCGACCAGAAACTGTGCCGCCTAAATTGAAGTTACCAAATAAATAGTAACCGCCATCTGGACCTTCGAGCGCACTTTCCATTGGAGGAATGAATGTAGAGATGATTTTATCAACTGCTTTGAAGGCAAGCAGCTGGTTCAATAGATCCAACACAGGTTCGCTATCTGCGTGTAGCTTGAGTTTTTCAAGTGTGTCGCCAGAAACAGAAGGGGCTTTAGATTGTTTGGTGTATTCAATGATTGGCAGTTCCAGTTCTTCGTAGAGTAAACGTTGAAGCTGGGGACCAGAGTTAGGGTTAAACTTTAATGGGCATTCAAGAGCAGTAACGCGTTTAACTTTCAGTTCTGCGTTACGTTTATCAGCCCATTCTATTTTTAGCTGGTTTGTAAACCCCTGGATAAAGCTGTGCTTTTGTATGCTTTGAACTGCTTTGCTTTGATCCGCCTTCAACATAACTTTGGTTTTAAGCACTTGCTCCATATCAAGTGGCATACCCGTCAGCTGCATTTGGATAATGTCTTTGATTGCAGGCTGAAACAGTGAAAAGTAAATCTCTGTTTGTTTGTCTGCAACAACAGTGTTCCAATGTTTGTTGTACACAAACCATGTAGAGCACGCATCGATGAGATTGTATTCCAGCAGCTGATCAAGCGGAAGCTTGCGAATATCTTTAATCTCTTCGACAGCATAATTGCCTGCAAACTCTTGTGCTTGGGCTTTGAGAGACAATTCATTTCCTGCGCAGGAGTTTGTGGCAAGATAGGTGATGAGCTTTGTGTCATCCCAGTTTTTAAGCATGACATTTAAACCGTTTAGCAGCCCAGCTGTGTCTGTGAGATGTTTCATAAACAGCTGATAAATGAGCACATAAGCATCATAGCTGATGTTGTGATAGATAATTGGCTGCTCAAACTGGCGAAAAAACTTTCTAAGAAGATCTCTCACAGCAAGGGCATGATCGCCTTGGCTCAAAAGATCCACAGGAAAAGCAACACCTTCATGTTCTGACCAGGCAAAAGCAATTGTGCCTATGCCTGCAGAGTGGTGCTTTAAAGAAAAGCCTTCAATGTCGCAGGTTAAGGGACGATCCATTTGCAGAAGTTTTGTGAGCCATTCAGAGATCTCAGCAACTGTCTGTGGGTAGTGAGCTTCTTTGAGGATCGCATGACCCGGAGCTTCGTAAACGCCATGAACATGGTTCCAAAGCGCTGTAAGAGACATTCTAATTTTAGCGCGTGCTTTCTTAGGATCGTAGAAAACTTGACGATAGTTTGGGCAGAACACAACTTTAAAAGGGTAGGGGTTGTGTTGAGGGTACATGATGTCGAGCACATAACCGAGATTGGCTTCGGCTTTTTTAGCGCCTGTGAGTGTTTTGAAGTATTCGCCTTCTGTAACGATAATATACTCGACATTCATGTCTTCTAAAACATCTAGCGCATCGTTGAGGAATTCTTTTTGATCCGCTTTAGATGTTTTCTTGCCCGTGATATGCAGCTGATAGGCAATAACGTCTGCTTCTGGGATGTTATACGGCGCCAGGTATTCTCTAACAATGCCGTCTGCTTCCAGCTTCTGGGTTAAAATAGCATACTTATATGAGCTTTTTGGCTCAGAGAATGTTCTGTATTGCATTAGAATAACATCCTATTAGCAAGATAAGAGTAGATTTTGTTTTTAAGTTTTTCGTATTTAATTACGCCGACATCTGTATTTTGTATTGTCCAACCTTCTTGTTGTTTCCGTTTCAGTTTTTGAAACGGTTCAGGGCAAACAATAAGTAAAGATTCTGGAATAGCGTCTCGTGTGTCTTGAAGTGATTTACACTCTCTAAACAAAACGCTGAAGGCTTGAATAAAATACTTTCTGTCAGATGCAAGACGCTGATAAGATTCCAAAAGTCTGTAGCCTTTGTCAGCTATATTTTTGTAAAGTGCGTGACGAGGAGCGTTATTTACGTAAGGGTTTGAACCAGAGTAATAAGCCCCACCGACTAAGAAGCCTAGGTCTTTTGGATAATATTCTTGTTGCTCTTTAAGCAATTCGCTTTCCAAACCATTCAAATGCTTTGCTTCGGTAGCAGTAAGCCTTTGTGTAATATCCGCAATCATCTCATATTTGGTATGACTCCACATTTAATTCACCTCCTGTAGTATTTACAGTTTGATTATATTTGCCGGGAAGTTTCCCAAATAAATACAGTTTAGTTGTAGCTCTGGACGCACCAACAAAGAGCATCCGTGCAACCTGTTTTGGATTAAAGGACGTTCCTATATTTCCAATATCCATGAAAACAGTGTGATATGTCGAGCCCTGACTTTTATAAACTGTGCAAGCTTCTTTGCCGCGCAAATCTACAAAAGTACCTTTTGTGATATAATACTCTTGCCAAAGCTTTTGTTTTGCCATGCGTTTGAGAAGACTATCCAGGTACAAAGGATCTTTTGCAATATTGACCTGCAGTGAGTAGGGCGCTCCAACCGCTTGCACATTGGCTTGATAATATTCTAAATCAGGCTCATGAGCGTCTTGGACGCTGAAACTATATGTAAGCAGTTGAGGGTCTACTGATTGCACAAAGACTTCACGCTCAACAGAGAGCGTAATGCCTCTGTCTGCATAGCTTTGAGCCACGACCATATGATCGCCGGGCTCCAGCATAGAAGACTTTCCTCGCAGCTGCCGGATATGTTCATTGTAGCCTTGGACGCGTTTGTTTGTGTAACACAAAATACGTGCATCTGCGTTTTCAGGCAGAAATGTCGTATCGATCTTGTTTTGCATTTGCCGTTTATCAAGATATTCGATGTGACCTGGTATTTCTTTGATCGGAGTAAAGACGCCAGTTTCAACTGTTTCACGCAGCTGCGTGCACAGATCCATAAGGGCAGGGCTGTCAGCATTCCGAATTGGTTCGGATAAAAAGACAAAGTTCTTTTTGATAACGCTGCTATAAATAGGCGAGATCTCTTCTTTTACCGGCGCCATTTGAGCATGATCGCCCACAAAAATAATTTTACAGTCTAAGCAGGTACGCAAGATCTCTGCATAAAGCGTGCTGTCAATCATAGAAGCTTCATCAATAAAGATGATGCGGTTGTTTATGGGCATCCACTTGTTTGTGCGTTTGATAGTGGTTTTACCTGTTTTAAAGTTCTCTTCGACAGTGAGGTGCAAATAGGTGTGAATTGTCGTCACAGGCTCGTTAATTGTTTTCTCTAAGACTTCCGCAGCCTTATTGGTTGTGGCAGTAAAAACAGCTTCTTGGTATTTTACAGGCTCACCTAAGAGAGCACAGGCTTCATTGTAGCGCTTGTGCATATTGTTTTTTAAGTGCGTCATTAGATATGTTTTTCCAACACCAGCACCGCCAGATAAAATAAAAGTTTTTCCGGGGGAGAAGAGAAATTGAAAAAATGCATCAGCGCCTTTTTGTTGGTCTTGTGTGAGTGGCATTTAGGAATCCTTGTTTGATTTGCTTTGCTTTGATGTACCTCAATACCTAATCATAGTGAGTTATTTGATTTGACAGATCAAATATTATTGGATACAGGTTTTTTAGGGTATAAGGAGTAGTTACGATGACAACATTGTCATTTGCAACGTCGAAAGGCGGAGCAGGAAAAACTACGTCTGCTATTATTTTAGGGACGACACTCGCCAGAAAAGGCCATTTGGTGACATTGATCGATGCTGATCCAGCAGAACGATTAATGACGTGGCATAAGAAAACTCTGGAAAATTCAATCACACTTAAAAACCTTACTGTGCTTGCTTCTGAGGGAGAAAGTACAATAGCAGACGAAATTGAATGGGCAAACTCTCAATCAGATTTTGTTCTGATCGATTTAGAAGGCGCAGCTACGATGACAAACTCTGTCGTCATGGCTGAAAGTAACTTGGTTCTACTTATCATGGGAGATGAGCAACAAGATGCTCAGGCTGTTATTGAGACAGTAGATCAGATCGGGCTTCTGGCACGTATGGCGCGCCGGGATATACCGTTTCGGGTTTTATTTGCCCGGACTGAGGCTGGGCGTAAAAATCGCCTGGCACAGTCTCTCAATGAGCAAGTAAGACGAAACATTGGATCTTTTAGCACTGAGCTTACAAAACGGATGGCGTATTCTGCGCTGCACGCAGATGGAGGAGATCTCTATCATTTGGATCCAAAGGAAACTTACGGAGTTTCACGAGCAGTCGAAAACGCTGAGCTTTTGGAAGAAGAGCTTCAGTGTTTTTTAGAATTTTTAAGACCCCTTCAGGAAAAGGAACACCATCATGGCTAGAAGCAAACTAGATTTCACCGCATCTGTTGTAGAAACCAGCGATGCTGAGTTTGATCGTAAGTACGGCGAGTACATCAAATCAAATCTTGATGATAAGAATAGTGCGGCCAAAGCTTGGGCGTCTCGTGATCCAAATCCGACCAAGCAGATGTCTATTCGACTGCCGGTGCGGGACTATGATCTCTTCAGAGCATTAGCAGCCTCTGAACGACGCACCAACGGTGATATGTTAATGATCCTCACAAAGAACTATTTGGCTCAACAGGAAGGGTTAAAATGATTCGGAGTGCTAAAGCACACTTTTTTTGAAAACTAGGCATCGACAGAGCTCGACCCTGCTCACTTGCGTTATGGGCGCGAATCACAGGGTCGGCACTGCTCTGCCTAGTTTAGGGTAAAGACCCTTAAATGAGAGTGAGAAACGGCTTAAAAAAAATCGTTATTTTTCAATGACTTATAAAGAACTGAAAGACAGAACTTTATTATGGCAAGACAGAATATTGGAGTCTTAAGACATTATCAGACTTTTCTAAGACACTGGTTGATTCTACTAAGACAAAATAACTCTTGCAATTGTCTTTAAAAAGAATTTGACTGTCCAAAATAAAGACAAAAAAGGAATCAAAATTGTCCACTGAGAAAGTAAATTTAAGAAAGTTAGATTACTCTCCAAACATTAATCCTTTGGTTGAACATAATGAAATCAAAGTAAGACAAAAACTTGTTAAAACACGTTCTACACCATCTGATCTTATGAATCCAGAGACAGGTGAGATTACAGCTGCAACTTTAGTTCATACAGTAGAAACTGTCGATGAAGAGCATTTTGTAAAAGTGTTTGTTGACGGAACCAGACTCGCGTTTGATTTAACTCGAACAGCGGCAAGAGTATTCCAGGCTATTTTAGAAGAGTACCAAAACGAAAAAATGTCTGGAGGCTATGTGGAAAGCGTACAGCTGTACTGGTTTGGGGACGGGCTGAACGGAGGAGTGTTGAACATGTCAGAAAAAACTTTCCAACGTGGTTTAAAAGAACTGATCAAAAAGAACTTTCTGTCTCCAAAAATTCCAAACATTTTTTGGGTCAACCCAAATCTCTTCTTTAGAGGCAATAGGGTAGCCTTCATGAGAGAATATAGAAAGAAAGTTGATCAAAGTATCATTGATCAGCAAAATAAGCTTCCGCCGCAAGATCTGTAAAGAAAGAAGCAATGCTGTCATAGTTTTCTTCTGATGTTTTGCGTAAAATCCATTTTTGGATTTTAGGACAGAGATCTTGAGTAATTGTAGGAATGAGAGCTCCGGCTTTAACATCCAATTTTGTTTTGTCAGACATAAAGCTGTAGTGTTTTTGCAATTGCTTTGCCTCCGGTGTCCGTTTTCTTTGCCTATGAATGGCAGACGCAATAGCACCTGTCTCTCTGTTTTGCAGCTGGGCTATTTCAAGTATGGAATGCCCAGCTGAATATAATTCAACAGCAGTTACGTTTTCAGTTTTAATGTGAATATTGCTTGGTTTTGTTTTCATAACCGCTCTCTTTGACTTGATTTGAATTGATGTGCTTTGCTTTGATTATTATTTTATAGCACCAAGTTACGAGATTAGGGGATTTAATCTGACAGTAAGCTTAATAGCGCTCGTTTTTTGGATTCATCGAGTTTGTTTATTTGCCCAACAATTTCAATTTCTACAGGGTCAGTTAAGGTATGTTCTTTCTTTTCCTGAGATTGGTAATAAGTACGCAAAACAGGGGTTAACAAATTTAACATACTTGTGTTGAGCACATCTGCAATTTCGATCAACCGATATATAGAAATATTGGTTTCACCGTATTCGTACTTTTGTATCTGTTGTACACTGAGCCCTAAAAGGCTGCCTAATTCTTTTTGAGTTAGGTTTTTAAGTAGGCGATTATTTACAATTTCATCGCCAAGAAGTTTAGCGATTTCTTTGTCTTTTTGTAAATGCCTACTTTTGGTAAAGCTGTCAGCTTTTTGTGTTTCCTTCATGTCTACACCTATGAGTTTTTATAACATTGAGTTTGTTAAAAAAACGAATAGTTGGGCCTTGTGGTGGGTCAGACCAGTCTGATGATTTAGTACTGCACCCCCCAGAATACGAGCTACTAGAGGGCCAAATCAGGCCGATAGGCTGTACGCGGGATTGACTCGAATATTTTTTGTATTCGCCGCGCCGCCAATCGCCCAATGAGGTGCTAATTAAATTTTTTTGTTTGAGCAGTGTTTTCATAGTTTTTTCTCTTTCGTGTCCACTAATTAATGTGGGCTTAGTCCTTTTTTATAGATGGGAGGGCCCATTTTGGATCACTTAATTATTTATTTTTTTCATTAATTCTCGTTGATACGCAGGATGCGGCTGCATCCATTTTTTTACAGGAAGTTCATTTAACCAATCACTCACTGTTGGGATATATCCTGAAAAATCTTCTTTAACGTGCTGCTCTCCAATGAATCGTACAGGAACCATTTTACCATCATTATTTGTGATAGTAACACCAAAAATTCTTTCGCATTCAAAAATGCCTTGAGTATGGTGACGCAGAGCACGATGACGAAATGTTGGCTCAAACTGTTTGGTTTCATCGAACCAGTTATGAATCGCAAGGTAATCTTCTGGAAGACCACCAAATTTTTTCGCGCTGCTTTGCGCATGATGAAATGCGTGTGCCATAAATATATCCTTTTTGGGATTAGGTGTCAGGGGAAGAACCTTTCTGCAGTGTTCTTCCCCCTATCTGTAATTTCGCTTACAGCTTTGCGCCTAGGTTTGGACGTACTAGGGAGCGACGTACCTATGCTAGAGGGCCACTTCCATGGCATAGGAGTTTTTCAAATTAGTATTTATACTGCCGGCTTTGGCTTTCTGTATAATATTGCACATGGTCAATACTGATATCATCGGTGTTAACATCCCATTTGATGTCACCCCGGCCGCCGTCATTGTTTTCCCAGCCACCTTCTTCAGTTGTAAGCAGATCCCATAAAAAATCTTGTACTTCATTAGGAATGTTATCTGGTACATCTTCAAGACCGCCGCTATCGCCATAGCCTTCGTATTGAAGGATGACAGGGTTTTTAAGCTCATCTGTAAGAACCATGGCTCTTAAAGTTTCAAGTAGGGCAGGGCGCTTGGCAAAAAAAGCTTTTTCTTGTTCTGCTCTTTTACGCTCCATTTCTCTTTGAAAGCTTTTTGAATTCATTGGTCTGCTCCATTATTTGTTTTCTGTGAAGTTCATTAAGAACATCAATAATTACTTGCCCATGGCAGGGCAGAGGTTTGCAAAAGCAAAGAAGAATTACGTTTTGGGTAGTTGAAAGGATGTAAATCCTTTTTAATTCATTAATGATTTCAGCGTTTCTTTTTACGATTTGGTCTTTAAGGTAAACGCTGTATTTTTCGATTACTTCTTCTCTGGTCCCGTGTTTGCCAATAATAAAGGGATTTCCCAAAGGACTCCCTCGACCAATATACTCACCTTTGCTCTTATGGTGCTTGTTTCCTATTTTAATAGGTAAAATCATAATTTGATCCTTGGATCATTTCCTTTGTCATGTGGATCATTTTACCAAAATTGACTTTGGCTTTTGGATTATCGATCACAACCCACAACAATTGAGATCCGGGGTTATCATGCATAGGAGTACAATACAGATCGGATAGGACGATAGCTGCTGTTGGTTGGTTATCTTTGATATGTTCATAGACAGGCGTTAAAGATGTACCGCCTCTGCCATGTAATTCAAGGTCAGCAAACTCGTCGCCTTCATGAAACTCAAAGATGTCTTGAATTTTTGTATCGAAAGTTACAACAGTCATGCGCTTTGGGTCATATGTGTCATAAACATGTTTAATTTCAGTGTTTATTACGTTCAGCTGTTCAACTGTCATTGAGCCAGAAACATCCCAGTACCAACACAAATGTTCTAAACCATTGTGTCCTTGTTTTGAGGGAAGATATTCATTTTCATACCTACGGGACGGGCGTTTGAAAGAATAATCATCCTGGCTAATTTCTGTCATAAACTTTGCCAGTAACACTTCCCAGGGCAGTTGAGGACGCAAGTAGTTTTCTACGTGAACGGCCACTTCGCCTGGAATAACGCCAGCTTCTTGAGCCATGATAGAACTTTGCTGCGCTTTTAAAATCTTGCGCAGTGTATCTGTTTTGTTGGTGTCTTTTGGAATAGGCCGCATATCGAGATTCTTAGGATCTCCAGAAGGAGGCTCTCTGAAAAGAATATCATAGATCTGCTCAGTGCTCATGTTTCTGAAGCGTGGATCTTTAAGAGCCCATTCAATATTTTCAAATGAAAACCCGTTTTCTTCAAGCATGAGGTTGATAAAATGATCACCCGCATAATTCCATATTTCCGGGTTACGATCACCCACACGACCATGATGATCACAGCCCGTGTGCCAAACCTCATGCGCTAAGACTGTCACACGAGATTTTGGTGTAAGCACGTTTTGGTAAAACGTAGGGTTAAAACCAATAGTGACGGAGTTACACCAAGCTGTTGAGCAGTCTTCATCCCAGATATATTTATGATTGGTCATTAAAGAGCCTAAGTAACCGGCTCCTTTATAGGTAAACAGTTTGGCTTTGGTTTTAGCAAAATCTTTATCTAAAACCTGCAGATCAAGCGGCTTGGGTAATATCATCGTCATCGTAGATAAACCTTGTTAGATCGAGGATGTTTTGTTGGAACGCTTCATGCTGCTTTAACTGCGCATCTTTGCGAACCACGTTTCTAAAGTAGATAACTTGAAAATCAGGAGGGAGACGTTTGATGTACTTCACAATAGTACCGATTGAGTCTTTATCCGTGTAATCTACAAGCATTGTCACCAGAGCAAATTTTGTACTGCCTTCTGGCGGTATAAATGTTGTGTCTGGATTTTGTCTTATTTGCGTGAATTTTGGCAATTGCTCATATTCTTGCAAAAAAGTGTAAAACTCTTCTGCGACGCCATCAGATATAGTCCCGGCCAGTAAAGGAAGAGAGATTTGATCAAACTCTTTGCCTCTGATCAGCTTGGACGCAAATTCCCATGTACGCGGACAAGCAAATGTTACGTCAGTGTGGTTTGGGTCAAAAGCATGAAGTTTTGATGGCTGGAACTCAATAAAACCAACAATGCGCGAATCCATGCCGATCTTATGAAAGTGCTTCAGTGTGGGTTTAAGAAATACACCGATCTCAAGTGTGCACACACGAGACTGCAATGCTGTACCGATATTGCGGGCAATAGCTTTGTCTGTAGTTTTGTTGCCTGCAGCGATAACAACACAATTGGGGTGCAGTTTTTGACCGCCCACCATTCTATCTAAGATGATTTTATAACAGGCTGCCAATACAGATGGAGATGCTGCTGGCAATTCATCTAAGAACAGAATCCAGCCTTTTTTGCCTGGTGGCAAAGGCGTGTCTTCTAGAGGAAAGATATCAAAGGGAGCAAAGAAGGCTTTATTGTCTCTGCGCATAGGCAGACCCATCAAATCTTCTGGAGCCATTTGGCTCACACGTAGATCGATGAGTTCTAAAAGATATTCGTCGCCAATTTGATAAACAACTTCAGACTTTCCAATACCTGGGCTGCCGACAACATAAGGCGTTATCCCTGCTTTCATGCATTCAATGATTTCGATTTTAGCCTGAGCAGGTGAAATAATATGCATTCCCATTAAATCACTCCATCTTTTTGAATTGCAGCAAGTTCTTCCCAGCAGTCATTAATCATGCCTGATCTGAGAAACTCACGATCTTCTTCGTTGAGTTTGCTAATTTGGGTTAAGCTGATTTTTCCATCGTACCAATTGACAAGCTGTACACTTGTGATTGGAATATCACGCTCATTGGCTTTGCCAGTGACCGGAGAAGTTCGTTTGATTATCATAACGTACCTTTCTTGATTTAATTCCCAAACCAAAAAACTTTCGGGTATGCTAAAAAAAATATCCTACACCCTTGCGGGCATAGGACGTTGTTTTTCAGCGTATTTTAGTTGATTCAGAGTGGGTTTTATGGTCTAAATAAATGGGGGCGAACTGGCGGTTGCTGGTTGGGTTTGAGCTACCAAATGCGCCACATTTTTTAACTTTAACATGCCCCCACGAATATATTAATTATGTGTATTGGTTAGCTTCCAAGAAGCTTTTGCAGCTTTTCATCTTTAAAGCTGATCTCTACTACTTCTGGGTCAACTTCATCGCTGCTCGTCATTAAAGCTAAACCTATTGATCCTGAGTCTAAATTAAAGGCTGCACAT
>Ga0098059_1000546_pt1 | contig 22194 bp, 13 predicted proteins | sample 20_taG_FD_92580 | JGI IMG/M metagenome (GOLD analysis project Ga0098059, IMG submission 92580) | Marine viral communities from the Subarctic Pacific Ocean - 20_ETSP_OMZ_AT15318 metaG | ecosystem: Environmental > Aquatic > Marine > Oceanic | place: Subarctic Pacific Ocean | collected 2015-01-19
CAGCTTGGGTAGCGGCTCCCTTACCGAGTTGAATTTTCTTATCCGTTATTTCAAGGTTTGTGGAGCTAACCGTAGTGGTTGTACCGGCGACCGTTAAGTCACCCGCAATAGCAACGGTACTGTCTGACCCGCCAAGAGTAAGCGTGTTCGCCCCCAAAGAGCCTGCCCAGATTACGTCTGCTGCCGTTGTGTCTAGAGATGTTAGCCCTGTAAATGCTGTCGTTGTGCTGCCCAGAGAGCAATCTGTGGCTCCTATTAGCATGCCATCATTAACCAGATGAGCGTTGGCTACGCCAGTATCCTTTAGGGAGACGATACCACCTGTTCCGTCTGATTCATCAAATGCAGAGATATCGAACTCACCAGAGGCAAACCCTGCCATACCAGTTTTGGTAGCAGTAGCGGTACGGGTGATTTCATAGGTTTCCTCCTCTGGGTCTGAAGTGGGATCAGCAGTTGCTCTACCAATGAAGAGTCGGTTTGTGCCGTTTAACCAGCCCAACTCTCCATAGTCTAGATTTCCGTTTGAAGGAGCGACTACAGCCGTATGGCCAGTTGCTCCACCAGATCGTGCGATTAATACTTTATTTGCCATTATGTTTTAGGGGTAGGGGTTTATATGTGTGTAAAAATTATTCTGCCCAGCTTCTCCCACCGCAGTCGTAAGCGTTTCCTTTGTCTGCGGCGAAAGTCTTGTTCTCAATGTTCTGCGTGTCGGAATGACCGACAAAATCTCCTGTTACGCTTGCTACTGCTTTCATTGCTGCCAGAGTGAGGGTGAAGGTACTGGTGCTCGATACCACCGAGAGATCATCCTCAAGCTCCTGCGAACGAAATAGAGCATAATTATTAGAGTTGTCAAGATCAGACTCCGTTAGAGGTGAGCCAGCCTGAAAATTAACGAAGTGGGCGTCTTTAGGTGTAACTCGTTTTATGTGAAGCCGATAGACAGCATTAGCCGTCAACCCATAGGTCTGTGGAATCAGAATATCACCGTTCGTGAGGGTGTAATCATTATTTAGAGTAAGTGCTGCTTGGCCTCCCACAATGGCAGTTTTGAAATCATCCAAGCTCTGCCCTGCGCTAGAGATATATAGCTGAATATGAGAATCAACGAGCCAAGCAAAGTTAGTATTATAAGAATTGCTAATGGTATGAGCCAGAGTTGCAGGATTTCCTGCCGTTGCGGTAGCATAATAACGTGAATACATTTTATCTTAAAGAGCTAGGGTGTCTAAGTTGCTTATTGCGCTTATTTCTATAGTGCGACAACATCAAGTCTAATTCAGGAAACGCCTTCTCTGCCCCTGCTTTAGCTTTACCACGAAACTGTTGCAAGAGGCGCTTCATGCCTTTAACACGAGGATCATTAGTACCTCGTTCCCAATCTTCATATTGAGCAGCCTTCGTCCATTCCCTGAACTGTCTACTTTTTATGAACCGCATCATTCTTTCCCGAACATTTTCTCCTCCTAGTCTGGTAGTTCCAATTGCCTCTTGGAAAAAATCATAAGCAGACTGACCTTTATCATCAACAAACTTCCGCATGTCCAGCGATTCTTTCCCATGATACTGCGCTTCAGGTGGAGTGAAGCCAAACTGAAGGGAGGCCAGAGTATCCAAGACTTCATCGTCCTTAATCTTTGAGTAAGAAAACGGATTAACCATAGAGACCATCCGGTTAAACATGTCTTCTTGGGTTCCCAGTAGCTTGTCCCCCAAGATACCACGCCTTGCTTCCACCCCACTAGCCAAGCCGGGGATTTTTGCTTTCATAGCAGTCATCAGGTCACGAGTCTCCTTGATAAAAGGATCGTCTGTAACTACCGTAAACTGAGAAATAGCCTTGGGAATGTAGGAAGTCGCCTGCTTGGTTAACAAGCGTTCTGCATAGTTACCTCCTCCAACAGGGTTCATTAGCCCCTGCAGTATATTCGTCAGCCCTGCTAAATAACTCTTATTAAGAATATTATTCGATGTCGCATACATCCCAGACATGAACAGAGCATTTATCCAGTTATCGTTTATATCCCCTCCCTCACTTGCCTCGTCCAGAAACTCAGCCATATCAGCTGACAGCCCTAGAATGGTGGAGAACGGATCAAGCCGTGCGTAGCTAACGTAATATTCTCCAATTTCAAACGAATAGGGACGCCATCCGGTCTCCATCTTTAGCTTACGCTCTCGTGCATTCGTTGGCCCCTTCCCGGTAACCGTCCCCATTGCAGCCAAACTGATCAGGCTTGAGTATAGCATCGCGCCAGTTCTAACCCTGCCTAGGGCTTCAGCAGCCCGAATTGGGTCTTTACTGAGCATATCAGCCTGATACCTCATATGGAACTTCTTCAGCATACCCCCTCGCTTCTGTATAAGCGCATCACTAGGAGCGAGCGGAATCCGCTGAAGGGGAAACTTTAACAAGTTGACAGGAGTACGAATAAAGGGCATTAAGATTCGCATCCACGAATGTCTACCTACCAAGTCCTGTATGTCCTGCTGCCACGATTTATCGTCAGGATTAACCTTATTGTGCGACAGCATCCTCTTGAAATCTGTATCCAATGGGCGCGTAAACGTCACATCTTCAGCCCAATCCATTGCGAAGTCCGACAGAGTAGAGCGGTTGGCATCGTAGTGCTTGTCTACGAAGTTATAAATATAATCATCCCTATTACTAAACTCTGGAGGGAGCTTCTCACCTGACGAATTCGCATGAGCAATGGCTGCTGCATAGTTATTCCACGCTTCGTCCTGCAGAACATCAGGTGTGTAACGAGCGCCAGTTTTGCGGATCATCCCGTGGAATCTCGTGGCAGCATGCTCTGCCAAGGCTTTATGAGAAGCCCCTTCTCCTAGCTCCTCAATCGCATCGCCTGTTAAGCGAGCCATTGCTGATGATCTATAGGAAATCTGTTTGTAAAGTTCATCGGTACTAATCATGAACCTACTGGGGAGGCGTATCATCTCTCCCGCCCAATCAAGCATTCCCTTTGCCCAGCGTCCTACAGGTTGTCCTAAGAAAGCAGCATCAGCAATTCCATCAGGGATGAAGTCGCCGGTTATTGCTTTAGTTGGGGTGACATCAAAGAGTGCGCTACGTGATTCTAATACACTCTTGCCGCTTCTGAATGCCTTACGGCCTCCCGCAAGAGCCCCTGCTCCCTGTGTTCCTCTTCCAAATATCTCTTTGCGCCCTTCGTTATAAGCTGCTTCTGTAGACCATCGAGTCATACGAGCGCCCTTGTTGAGCCCTAATGCAGCAAGCAGCTTTATGGTCTCGCCCATAATGTTAGCCGCATACATGGTTTGGTGGATAAAGAATCGACGGGACTTTCGGTCACCAATTGCTCCAATGAATCCCTCCGCTGGCTTGTATGCCATGTGAAGGGCTGTACCTATGGTGTTAACCACTTGGGTTTTGGTTCCCGAAAGAATGGAATTCAGCCAATATTCATTATGAAGATCGATACCTGTGATGGATTTGTGGGTGAGATTCTTGATCCCAATAGCAGCTTCTTCGCCAGCTTGTTCTGATCCAGCTTTCTTTGCGGCACTCATTATGGCCTCCAGCCTATTTGCTAACTTAGTCAGGCCGCGCTTCCCTCCCGCTCTGTTGATGATCTCATTCAACATGACTTTCGGGTCACCCCCAAACATGTCTAGTGACTGCATCGATTTATGGGCCGCTAGTTGGCGACCTGAAGCTGTTGAAAGGCGTTGGAACGAGGATAACTTTGCCTCTATGCGTTTAAGCTCAGCCGCAAACTCTGCGAAAGCTTTGTCAGAGGTAGGTGTTGCATCTGTGATCTTCTCGGTGAGCTTCATGAATTGCTTCATGGAAACCATCTGGTCAATACGGTAAGCCCACGTTCTAACGTAGAGCTCCTTCATCACTTTAGTATCCTCTAGGAGAGCTTTCTCTAAATCGGTATGGCCCACCTTGAGCTCATCCCATGATCCCTTCCAATCCCCGTAACCCTTTCGGAACCGCTCCATGACCATCAGAGAGTCCATGTTGTTAGCAGTAGCAATATTATCAATCTGATTAATCACATCCTGCATCAGGACATCTTTAGCTGACATCCCGTGATCATCAGAGAGCCAGCCAATAGCTTTAGCAATCTGATCATCTTTGGATACGGCCATGCTTTTCTTCAGATGGCCAGACATGAAGTGCATCAGGCGTCCTGTGAAATATTTAGACCCAGCATCCGTCATCGTGCCATCCACGTTGATGAGTTCCTGAGCTTCCAGCAGCATCTCGTTAAGGTTCTTACCCTTACCAAGGGCTGCTTGCTGTAAGCTTTTAACGAAACCACGGGCGGCATCATCACCACCTGAGAACAGCCTCTCGTGTATCAGCTTAGGATCGACTTCTAGATGCTTCATTCCAGCAGGAGCATCAAACTCATACTTCCAGAGGCTTCCTATTCCTCGACGCTTTAAGGCGTTTGCTGCATGGATATCCAACCGCTGTTGATAAAGCTTCTCATTCCTCGTCTTTGGAAACTTTATTTCCGCACGTTTCCGCGCAATCAGCCATGCTTCGTATTCAGATGCACTATTGAAAGCAGCCCTTGGAACGGTTGTTCCCGTTGTAGACGAGGCTAGTAATTCTTTTGGCTTACCCTTAGTAACGCCTTCCCATTCTTTAAGAATCGCATTGCGGTTAACCCTGATGTCAGCATCATCGACACCCCTAACAACGCTCTCTACCATTGGCCCTTTTTCCCCAGCTGCTAACTGACGAATAGCTGGGTTGTACTCTTTACTATGATGGACAGCCCCCTTCAGGAAGACGGTTTTTAATATTCCAAGCTTGTTCCTTTCTTGAGGAACCTTATCCCACTCGTGAGGTACAACAGTTTCATCTTCAGGACGATTCAGGAGGTCATCATCCTTACCCTTAGTGTTATCAATTTGCTCCTCTAGCTCAGACTGTTTACGAGCCAAGTCAGCTTCCTCTTGACGAGCCTTCTTTAACTCTTTTTCATTAAGAGTCTCATTGAGATTACGCTGTGGTTTGTGCTCAAACCCAAGATTTTCCTGTTCTTCCTTCAGGCTCTGCTTGGCTTCTTCGCCAGCTTTGGCTTCTGTTTTTTCGGCTCCCTTTTTGGCTTTCTCACTCATTCCAAACGCACCCTTCTGAATGAGTTTGGTACGTGTAGCCATAAGCTTCATGGATTGCCAGAAGACATTGAAGAATCCCCCTAGTAGGGCTCCTTCCGTAGCCATGATTCCTCGTCCCCCTATGTTCGTCATGGCTTTCTCGAACGAAAGTATTGATTCTCGCGCTAAATCTTCTGAAGTGCGCTCTTCCCATCCCTCCTGAGAAGAGATATTCTGATAAGCGTTGTGAAGCTCAGGATGAGACTTGAAGAAACCTAACAACATACTCTCGTCACCATTGAACGCAGCGAAGTCAGCCATGTACCCACGTAACAAACCGTTGAGAGATTCTTGCTTAAGTGTCTGAGCTACCGTCATCTGCTTGCCTGTCTTAAAAGCCCTACCGGACTTACCTACCTGACGAGCTCGCTGGGCTTTCTTAACATGGTCAGTCCCACGAAGGGCTTTCATCCCATACCCCGTAAGCTTAGTAGCTCCTTTGGCCATTGGCCCACCGATAGGAAGTCCTGACACAAACTGTGTGATGCCACTAACGACATCAAAATATGTGTTGTTCTCCCGGCGATCAACCAAGTCGATGTCAAACAGCCGTTCGCCATTCGGCTTCGTGTAGCCCACCATGTCGGGAATTAGATTCAGCATATTTGATACACCCTTCTCTAGGCCGTCTCCCAGCCCAGCAACGGTGTTCATCAGCAAACCCTCGTTAGCTCTAGCAGCCGCATCGTAATCCATAGGATCAGCATACTGCCTCTTCAGCCTTGCGAAGCTGCTGGCAATCTTCCTGTCTTCTGGTGTCGCTACACCGCCTCCAAACTGTCCTCCTTCTAATGGCATAAATTATTCTTTCTTTTCTTTAGGCTTCACTCCACCTCTCGACGAGGAGACAGGTACTTTTGTCTTAGAGTCCTTTAGCTTGTCCATCTTAGGTAACGCAGGGCTTGGCGTTAGCTTCGTCGTATCGTAGTTCCACGGCTTCGGAGGCAGAGGTAATGGGTACACCTTGAAATCCGAGAGGTAGGGAGAGTAAGGGTTTTCGGTATCCTCTACTGAGGACATCCTCACTAACATGTTGTACGCTTCAGCTAACTCAGAGTTAGGCTCAAAGCTCCGAGTCGTTATCTCCTGCTCAGAGTATTCTTTAGTCAGCGGTAGATGGTCTTTATCCATCTTCATCGCTCCTCCGCTCAGTAATTGAAAATATTTATGATATGTCTCATCCCACCTCTTGCTTCGGTAGGTGTTTGTTTCAACATCGTTGAACGACTTATAGGGGAAGCCTAAGAATGTTCCGCTGCTCTCCCAGCCCCTCTTCTCGCCACTAGCAGTATAGAGATCACCTTTAACCTTCCTCCTTACGGTTGTCTTTTCCTCCTGCCGGGGATCAGTCAGCGGGAACCCCTCGAAAAGCACAAATTTTCTACCCTTGATATGCCACGGGTTCATCTTAGCCGCTGCTCCAAGGGGGTTAGCTGTGTTCATAGCAGCTAGTGTGAGTGCTGTAGCTACGGACTGCTTCCAAGGTGTATTCTTTGAGAGCTCTTCAGCTGTCTTACCCTCCAAGTCCATCTTCGTCTGCCGCACATCATATACCGTCTGGGGGTGGCCACCATATCCACCATAGTCTTCCCATGTATGCTCTGAGGTAATCGTAGGGCCACTTACGCCTGAGAAAAATTTGTAGAAATTTACTAAGTCTATGCCCTCTTTAACATTATGCCCTTGGGTTGCTATGGCAGTATTGTTCTCGTAAGCATTCTTTACATGTCCAGCTTGGTCAGGGGTATACTCCTTACCCTGAAACATAAAGTTCTTACCCGAAGGTGCTGGAAGGATTTTACCTTTAGGCCACCCATCGCTCTTGAAAAAGTTCTGTAGCAGTTGACGCTTGATGCCGACATTAACATCAGCTGGCATGTCCCCCACATCGATCCCAAGTTTAATCCTCCTCTGAGGTTCTAAGACCTCACTTCGGTATCGAAGTATATTCTCCTGACGGGTAGGCTCATGAATCACGCCATTCTCCATCGGCATAAGATCAAGGTTCAAGGGGCCGGTCTTCAGGAACGCAGCAAACCTCTTCAGTTTAGCCAGACGCTCTGGCTCCATGTCTTCAGGAGCAAGCTCCCACTCATCATAGAGATTAGACATCTCAGAGATATCAGCCCAAGACTCAAAAATCTGGTGCTTCCTAGGGTCGATCCCTTTTGGATTAACTTTAATCTCTACCGGATAATCCTCTCCTAGAGTAAAGACTGCTTCAATTGGGAGATATTTATCGTCAACTGACTTCTCCCAACTCGTCCCGTTGTACTGCAGATGGATATCAGCCCAGTAGTTCTTAAGCCCCTTCAGCTTCGTTTGGGCTTTTTTAAGCTCCTCCGAGTTCTCCATAGGGTTGTTCCCCTTGAACTCAATATCCTTAGCAGTTTGAATTATATCTTGTTCGATTGTCACAAGCTGCTTATCAGCAGCCATACGTATTTTAGAACCGAGAGCAGCCAAGCGATCCCCACGCTGTCCTGCATACATCTGAAAAGCTACGTTCTCGTGTGATCCTGTTTCATCTTCGACAGGCTTCATGTGACGAACATCAGCACTAGATAGCTTTTCCAGAACCGTGTGGACTCGCTGCAACTGTTCGTCCCTTCCGGCGCTTAGACTCCCTTCCGCTGCTTTGTCACGACTGTCCCCAGAGTCTACGTCAGGTTCTCCCATACCCTTATCATACTTCTCACCTAGGGCGGTCTCTTCCACACGACTTTGCGCTGACTGCCCTTGGTGAAACTTCCACATCTCATCCTGAAAAGCTCGCGTACTAAAGAATGCCTTCAAATCCTGTTTGACCTTCTCTTTGCCTCCCCCCTCCCATGCTGTTTTCTTCTCGCCGGGGTCTGTCACACCGGCATCAGCCTGATCGCTCTGCCATTGGTTAACCATTTCCGTCTTCTTACGGGTTATCGCACGAACCAACCAATTAACGGTCTTCGTAGATGCCTCCTTGTTGGGGAGATTTATCTCAAGAGCACGGTCACGGTCATCAGGCAAGCCAGTAGTGGCGGCATCATCTGGTTGACGCGCCATCTGTGTTAGCTTCGCAAGATTAGGAGCAATTATCTTTTCATAGAAGGGATAATATATCGCTCCACCCACGTTCCGCTGCTCATCGCCGACAGCGTCACCGATCCGCTTCGCTCCATAGGCAGCACTCTGCCCAAAGACATCCAGAACAATATCTTTCTCAACCTTAATCGAGGAGTGAAGTTCAGCTTCGCCTGTCTGCTGCCTCTTGATTACGTCAAGCATGGCAGTAATATCTGAGTCTAAATCTGAATCGCCTGCGCTGTTTGCGTTTCCGTATTGCTGCACCCTTATAGCGATCAGTTCAGCTTCAGCCCCTGCGGGAATCTGCCCCGTGTCAGCATAGTAATCTTGTATCTGCCCTAGCTTCTGGCGTCCCCACCTGACCCCATAGTTATCGTCGCCTGACATGAAGTGGCCCTCCATCCAGCCCTTCATAATAGCCATCAGCTTTTCCCCTTCTATCGTGTGGTCAGGGTTATTCTGGAGATACATGGTATCCAGCATGTTCCCCTTGATGAAGGACTCAAATGCGGTGCGTGGACTTTCAGAGTTTAAGACCATCTTTCTGAAGATAGGCTTGAACGAAGGCATCATGATGCGAAGATAAACATCCTCCATGACTTTTTTTGTAATATCGGTGTCTATAATTTCATTGGCCTTCCTCGATGAATCCTCAGACTCCGCGTAGAACTTATGCATCGCATGCTTAACCGTATCTAAGAGAACAAGCCTGTGCTCCTCTTGTACTCTCGATGCTTCTGGGCTGTTTAATATCTTCTTAAACCTAGGGTCTGTGGAAGCTATCGCAATGAACCGATTAAAATTTTTGTGATTAATATCACCGATCCTTGATATGCCTTCTTTCTGGAATGCCTCTGCTTGCTCCTGTGGCCATGTCTCATTCGCAAAGTCATCCATCATGGGCCACAAGACTTTGTCCCCAAAAAATTTAGCATCGTTCGCAGACTGTGTAGTCAACCTACTTCGCCTTGCTGCCTGAGAGTCATAAAGATGCTCCAGCTGAGCTTCTGCTTCTTCCCTGAATCCTCCGACTACCGAGGTGCTTCCTGTTGGAACCTTAGAACGCTCCCCAGTTGGTTTGCCTTTGTCATCGGTCAGCATTGCATGGGTTGGCCTACGGAGGTTGAGGAAGCCATCTACCCATGTCTGTAGCTTATCAACATCAATATTAATATCGTTCACCGCCCCATTCACAACTGGAATCCAAGCGTTCCTGAAGACATCCTCCTGATACAGGAGTCCTTCTGGTACATTGGTAGGCCAATTGTGTGCCTTATCGGTATAGGCTTCAGCTACCGGAGCGAGTGAAGCCTGTAATAGCTTCTTCTGATAAGCGGCCCGTTTCTTTTCAGGGATTGGGTTACCCTCCTCATCAACAGTAGCATCCGACTCAACGAACTTAGTCATGTTGTCTCGAAGGATACCCCTCATATCAGTAATGTTCGCTACTCGATCCTTAATCTCCTTACGCTTGTTCCAATCCGCTAATGCTTTTAGGACTTCGGGGCGCTTCTCTACGCTTTGAAGATATGCGTTATCATACCCTTGTCGCCAGTTTTCTGTAATAGATTTTGAGTCATCATCTTTACGCTGCTTGCGGCTATCCCAAGCAAACTTCTGGATGGCCGAAAGAAACTCATCAGATTTATCATAATCCTTATATTTCGTTAGCGTGTCCTCCCACGCATCAGAGTTGAATAACTCATCGAGATCGACAGAAGCCTGTTCTCCTCCTGCCAGCCTTGCGCCATTGCCCATCACATGGTCTAGCCTTTTCTGGGGGATGCCTAGCTTTGCGCCAGCAGCTGATATGGCTATCCCCGTGTCGGTGACCGTCTGCTTGAGTGCTGGCAGATTATCGATAGCCGTCTGCTGTGCAGCTTGGTTGTAACCTAGAGCAGCCCTGATGCCTCCTCGGTTAAACTTCATCAGGTTCTCCGAGAGTGCTTCAATAGAGCTAGGCCCAACAGGTGGCCCTGCTACACCCACATGACTATAAGGCTGAAGCTGTTTAGGCTTCGGATACTGTGGAGTTCCGAGAGCGTCTAGGGCCGAAGGGGCATATCGTTTCTTGCGGGGCATATATTATCCTGTTCGCCTTGCGGTCTCACCGAACGTCTTCTCTCCCCACGACCCCGGCGACTGATCACCAAAGCCTCCTGCTTTATAGGTTCCATAGTGACCAGCAGTATCCCCGGCTATCCCAAGGGCAGTAACAGCCAGAGACGGACGATTGATTGGCCTGTAGTTCGATACTTGTTTGGCAGTATGTATTGCAGCCTGCCTGTCTAGGACACGATCCATATGACTAATAGCGGCTGAGTCATGAAGGTAAGAAGCATAATTCATTTGAGCTTCCTGAGCAATGTACTCGTTGCTTAATGCCTCCAAGCTTGCACCAGTTACTCCTGAGTCAGCAGCTGAAGCCATTGCGCTAGAGCGAACCATTGACGCTTTAGTGGCGAGGGTGTTTCGGTCTCTTGCGTTGTTCAGCGTCTGCTCTCTCGTTAACGCAATTTGATCAGACATCTGTGTGGCCGACTGATGCGCCAAGGCTTTGCCGACTGCTTTCTGATGTTTCAAGGTAGCCTTAGCTTGGGCCTGCTTAGCTTGATGTCCCGCAACGCCGCTTGCAGCGGAGATGCCCATCGAGATCATCATTAATGTAGCTGGTTCACACATAGCGTCTAAATAATATAAATTTCCTTTTCTCTATGCCGTACTTTTCAAACTCTTGCACAAGCTCAAAGCCTGTCCACTTAAGCCAGTTAAGGTGTACTGTGTTTCGTGCGTCAATAACATTATATAATAATCTATAATGGCTCTGTATTTCATCTACCCATTCCCGGCTGTGCCTGATGAAAGTTCTGGATTTGGTAAGGAGATCATCAGTTCCGACGAGCCAGACCACGCCTCTGTCGGGATGATCAGTTTTACATGCACCAAAGATTCCACAAGGTTTTCCTGTGCTGGTGAGTCGGATCGTGTAGCAAGGACATGAGGCATGGATGCCATCTCTAATGACTTGTAGATGAGGTTGCTCCGTGAGGGCATTGACTTCGTTTTTGTCAGCTTGCCGCAAGTGTCTTGCAACATGTAGTGCATCTGCTTTGGTACTATGTTCAACATATAAGCCTTTGTAGTCCCAGCGTCCTTTGGTTCTAACCTGTCCATCTATTTCCTCTCGCATAAGCTCTCCCTTCATAATCCAAACTCAAGAAGTCGGAAGGGTATGGTGTTGCGTTGGACACCTTCAAGGTAACCCTATCGTTTCTTCCCATGATTCCAAACGAATAGAAGCCTTCCGACAATGTGTTCGCTCCGACAATGCCCGAAGCAAACCCTAGCTCTGCCCCGGTGAACGCATAGTTACTGTCCACTACGGTGTTCTCCGGTATGTGAGTGACGGTCACCTTAAACTGACGCGAGTTAGTGAACTCCAAGGTTCCTCTCGTCAGCTGCTGCCTGCCTCCCATCAGGGTTCCTCTTCCCCCTGTTCCTACGTTCTTCCGAAGGTGCGGCTTTGAGAAAGTATAATCCAAAGTGTATGGATCACCAATGTAAAACGAGACACCCGTAAGATTAATAGGGAACTTGGCTACAGCACCAGATAAGTCGGAAGCTACTTCTGTCTTCCCGTCTGCTCTTACCACCTGAACCCTTGTTTTATCTTCAGGAACATAGGGTAAAGTGACTGTCGATTTACCTGAGCTTGAATCGTACAAAGGATCACCTAGGGTCACCCCGGTGGGGAGCACATGCGCTCCACCACTCCAGAGAACATCAACCCTACGATCCAGCAGGATTTCATAGTCCATGCCTATATCTTTCTGGCTGTCCTCGAACACTAATGACTCCAGACCGACTACTGTGTCTCTCTTAATGACAAGATAAAGGATATTATGAATGAACTTACATGCCAATACCCTGTCCTTAGCTCCCCCAAAGACATACTTGAACCAAGCTGACTGTGTCTTTGAGCCATCTGAAGCTGTAAAATATTTATAAACATATAGAATTGCCTGCGTAGAATCATCTGTTAGGCAGACCAGCGTGTTCTCCTCTGGGCAGGAAGTGATCGAAAGGATATTTCCAGCTATATACTTAGGAATGTGAGCCGAGATGTCCTTCGACTCCATTGCATCCACCTGATCTCTCGACCTAAAGTATTCCGATACGGCTCCAAATTCAGAACGCTTGAAGGCAAAGAAAATATTATTACCAGCGTTTACGGGTTTAGCTGTAGCTGAGTTGGAGAAGTGGGACGTAGCTGTAATCTGAACAGTCTTAGGGGAGATGTATGGGTCACCTGTGATGCTGAATTGAGCCTGCTCGCTGAAGACAATCAACTGATCAGCAAAGGGTATGGCATGCTTCAGGTGTGAAACCATGTTGGTTGAGGCAGTCACATCAATGGGAGCCGTATCCAACAGGGCTGCTGTGGTGGTGCGGAAGAGATTGTAGTGCTCTCCTGCCTCACTAAGTATAACGCTCTCACCCGCAATCAATCCCAAACGATTTTTGTGTAAAAATATATCAGTTATCGTATTCCCAAGCATAGATGGGAAAGGATTAGTCCTGTTATCCCCTGCGTTTCGGGTGGCCCACGGGGAACGCTCCAGCCTGAAAAACTTTCCTTGTGGGTTAGCAGTTGTTTCGTGTGTAGGGCTGAAGTCCCTTACCAAGATAACTGGCATGGTGTTCCGGTTGAATCTGTGCTGTAGATCATAGCCGAGACTCTCAACCCAGCGTCCTTCTAGTAGACGAGTAGGATCAGGATTGTCAGCCTCGAATCTAAGGTAGTAATCATCAGCCTCTTCTCGTGCGTCACCTACCACCCTAACAACGTGGCCGTGGCGACATTTCGCGGGGAGCTTAACTGACTCACTCACCTCGGTGAACGTGAGGCTCATCGCGTTTCCACCCATGTCATCAGATGTTACGATATCAAATGGCTTCCCTTCGGGATGGCGAATAGAAATGATATTACCGTCTTGGACAACAATCCAATCCGTTTTCGCATCGTCAACCCACGTTGTCTTTGATGCATCACTCAGCCTGCCAAGTACCTTGCCCCTATAGGACATGCCAAGGCATTCTTCCTCATGCTCCTGATTGTATCTGCCATCTGCAGTTACATTTCCATCCACCTTCAGAGGGGTTGGGAGTGGCGTAACGTCTCCAGTAGTTCCACCGTGATAAACCCCATCAATAATTTTTACATTGCCAGCAAGCATCTCAGCAATACGTTCTGTGCCTATTGCTCTTTGGGTTTTCTTCCTCCCTGTATCAGTTGTAAAATCAACCGTTCCTGCATTTCCCGTCCACTTAGGTGTCTTATAGAAAAACTCACCGTCATAAACTTGTCGGTTTCCGAGTGACGTAGTCTCTACTGTCCCAGAACCCAGCGTAGTTGACGCCTTCCCACGATGCATATACTCCTCCCTGATCGACAGACCAGAGAGGCCGGTGGTGAACATTGTTTTATATCTTAGGTAGTTCACCTCTGCGACTGACGCCCACATAGCGTCTACTCCTGTCGTAATAGATTTACCCCAATATTGGTGATCTTCCGTTTTATATTGGTGGTGTAACTCTGCTTTGTGGAAAATGAATGTGGCAGTAATTGCGGTGTTTGCGGTATCCGTCACCGCCGCCGTGTTCACTCCTGTCTCACCAACCGCTAGGCCGTTCGCATCACACGCAACCATCTCCCAATCCTCCTGCATCGCAGCATTACTATTGAAAGCTGCTATGAGCTCTGCAACGGTGGTACTTCCTAAGAGTGATTCGGGGGAGATACTGCTAGTGTTTCCCCCTTTCTTGTGCCAATGGAAGTTGATGGCCATGTCAGCGGCCTCTTCGGTGGGGAAGATACTAGCCTTTGGGGTGAGAGTAGCGTCCCCATATTCGCTGGTATGCCTGTTCTCAAAGCACATCTCAAACGATGTCTTTTTGTTAGGCTTGTAGTAGTCGCCTTCTATACCAACATTAGGAGGAAAATCTGCGTAGTTGTTAGCGCCATCTGAAAGCACCCACTTTTGGGTGGATCGGTTTGACTCGGCATAAACATAACTCCTGTCGATTCCCCAATTCTGTGTCAAACGAAACCGTTTACCATTGTACCCGTTACCATCGTGACGGGATCGAATCATGGCTATCTTTCGAGTGGGCTCGTTCTTTGTTGCTGCACCATAAAGCCAACAACGTGATGACTTAGCCACAATGCCTGCACTTGAGGTGGCAGTAACAGCTTCGTCTCCTACCTTTACTTTGTATTGCTTACCATAGTCAGCCGAGTCAATCGAAATGAAAGCTTCGTGACTTTTATGGTACTTCATCGTAGGGTCTGATGCCACCCTGATGGTGGTGTTCAGAAGGAACGTAGTGTCCCCTACAGTTGCTGCCTTTATGTCGGTTGCAGGATTATCGACATCCAGTAAATAGCTGGTTGCTCCCGGCTCTCCAATCTCCAGCGGGTACTTCGTGCCTGTCTTAACATCATGAACGTGTGGCCCTGATGCCTTGATACCACCTTCTGCTGAAAACGTAGTACCTTCATCACCAACATAGGCCCAACCTGTTGTTCCTGTGTTCTGCCCTGTCATAGCAGAGCGGTAATCAGTAGGTAACGGACGCCGTTGGGTTGCGCTATTGCCGCTTGTGCTATAGAGGAGGCTACCCCAAAAATATAATTGAATAGTCTTAGCGGCGACATCATCGTAGGCATGCAGCGTTGGCGAGGAGGTAGTAATATTTACATCTTCTGCGAATTGAATGAAAGGGACACCATTATATGCCGTACCCTCGTGGGTTATGTTTCCTGTACCGTGATTCACCTTAATACCACGAGGATTCCTACGGCCTTTACCGATCCTCATCAGCTGGCCGTTCGCTATGTTAGCATAGTCAAGCGGGTTACTACCGTCAGCAGCTATTCGATAGAGTTTGTCATCGTTGGCAACCCACTTGTCAGCACTCGTAACTGACCACCAACCAACCCTCTCTTCAGGAGGACGTACTCCTTCGGATGCCGGTGGAAGCTGATCACGATCCACAAAGAAGCCATAGTTCTCCGAGGGTACGCGGGATTTCTGGAGGTTTCTCACCCAGAATTTATTATTAACCTCGTTGCTGCTACCGGAAGAAGTTAAGGCTTCTCCCATCATCTGCGTAATAGCACTACCATCCGTACCCTTTTGGGTCAGCCCGTATGTGACATCACTCTGCAGGATATATTTAGTTGTTCCTTCGAGACGATTAATTTGGAAGTTGTCTCCCTCAACAAAGTTGTGACCAGAGCCAGACGTAGGGTCACTAAAGCGTACCGTCAGGACACCATCGATCCACTCCCCAGCATCGTTGCCAGAACCCGCAATCTTAACGGACTCGATTAGGATGCCTGCTTTATAGTTATACTCACCTAGTGCCGACTCCGTTAATTCCACTTGGCCTAGCTTAACTTTTGCTCCACCTTCAGTCTTGGAGACTTCAAACTTATACTGCGTCCCACTATTTAACGCATGGTTCTTGACGTAATATTCTTCTCCTTCCACTAAACCAAACGGAAGTTGGGCAGTAGGGGAATTCCTGAAGAACTGTAGCTTGTTACCGTTTACAAATTGAGCCGCCGTTGCGTGAGAATAATAGAGGAAGTCATCAGCTGCGAAACCTACGCTAGTAATATCAACACGCACACCCTTATTAATAACAATAGCATACCGCTCTTCGGCATCTCGATTAATAAGATGAATGAAACTATTTGCTCCTGTCCCTGCGTTTACATCCAGAGTACCAATGTGCTTTGTGGGAGGCCGCTTGACTAAACCCTTAACGTGAGAAGAGTATGCATTGATCTGTTCAGCCGCTTGGGAGGGATGCCGTTGTGACTCCGCTTGTTGACTGACCCCTTGGGCTAGGCTAGAGACTGCATGCTTTACGTAAGGCATTAGTAGTTATGAATAGTAGCTATGGGAGCGATATTAGATGCACCACCACGATCAATTGTGTAGTAAGCGAGAGGCGATTGGAAAATATGATCATCCGCTCTGTCAGCCTCGGCAGCTAGAAACTGTATCCACGCCTCACGCTCGTCCATCTGTATCATCTGCACCAACTGCGTGTCACCTACGTGGCGTTGAGCAAACAACCTTGCTGCCTTCATTGTGATGAAGCGACGAGCATATTCAGGGAGAGCCTCCCCGCCTGCCTCCTCCTGCTCGAATGGGATTTGATAAATAATAACTGCTTCCACATCGTCAGAAAACTCGTAGGTGTTCCCCTTCTTGTCATAGATAAAGCGGCCCCTAACAATAGGGTCAGCCGTACCTAGGTTCGACGAGGTCACGAGGGAACTAAAGTCTACACCAAGAGCAGTCTGAGGTGTGCCGACACGTTTCGTATAGGTGAGTGTAGTTGGGGAGCCTCCTGCTGGAGCAGCAGCTGCCTCAAAAATCTTACCAGTTGTGCCTGTAATAGAGGCTACTGTAGTTTCCGTAGTCCCCACCTTTACAGTCTCACCTTTGAGAAGGTAGTGGGGGGTGACTGTAGTTACCGTGGTTCCACTAACGGTGACACCCGTTAGCTCCTCCATACCACGATAGAGCTTAACTTTATAAAATTTGTTGAAATGCCAGCCTTCAGACTGAACAGCTTTGTCTACTTCCTCTAAAATTTTTTGGGCATCATTCGCTTCGCCTGCTGTCGCTAGTTGGTTAACCCTAGACGCACCTATAGACGAGAGCATCTGGTTGACGGCCTCTAGCTTCCCGGTGAATTTTCCGTATGTTGCCATAATGATATAAAAAATAGGGGAAACCCTCCACACCCATACAATGGGCTGTTACCAGCGGAGGGCTCCCCTTGATTAACTATTACTGACCGGGTTGCTGTTCGTCAGACCACACAACAACAGACTCAGGGCGCAATGCACCGTGACCCATGCTGTACTTGGATACAAACAGGTTACCTTGACGATTGATCAGATACTCTGACTCAACTGTCAAGTCCATCAGCTTCAGGGTAGCAAAGCCGCCCTTCTGGAACACTATGCCTGCTACATCGCTGTAGTTTAAGGCGTAGTTATTGTAATCAGCCTGTGATGTCCACCTGTTCTCCTCGCCAGTACGTATACCGTCTGGCAGATGGTTACTCACCAAGATGTTGATCCCGGCTACCTGACCCAGCGACCCTGACGAGACAGAGCCCACACCACCGACATCTCTGTTGATGATGGAGTTCACTACGTCAGTATTCTCAGAGTTGTTAATCAACTCGTAATACATCGCAGGGGTGACAATCGCATAGCGATCACTCGAAGGAACATCCTTCTCATCCAATATCCGTGCCGACTCAAAGAGAGCCTTGCGGAGGTAAGATGCCTTTGGATCAGCCTTGAGTTTACCTTTAGCAGACCCAGTAGCTGGCCCAGCGTACGCCGTGTTCACGGCATCATACGTGAGGTTAGCTAGGGTTTCCGCATCGGTTCCAACCGTTACACCAGCAGACTTCATTGAGTACACAACGGAACCCTTCTTCGTCTGCCCTTCAATCCAAGCAGGAGCAGGAATCAACCCTGTCGTATCACCTGTTGCCTTGTTCGTAGGTAGTTTAACACTCTGCTTTGCGCCAGTTTTCATGGCAACTTGCAGTACGTTCTTATCAAACTGGTTAGCCAAGGCTTCACCAAGTTGATGAGTGTACGGAGCACGAACGTCGAAGTGACTCACCAATTCATCGACAGCTGCTATGAACGTAGAGCTCATGAGCACCTTATCAATGTGGATCATCGTTTCAGTCTGAGTCATCTTGTTCAGACCGCCGCCTTCACCAGTACCGTTACCAACTGTCGCAGTCAGAATGTCCTGACCGGGGCTGTAGTAACCAGCTTTGGCTGTCCCTATGATGGGGAACTGTGCTGATTTACCCTTCGTGATCGTTCGGATCGTATGAAGGGGTTTCATTATATTCTTCTCATCGAAGACCGTCATTACCTCACCGGCAAACTTCTTTAAGAAGAGAGCGGTTGAGTCGTTTGCACCTTGGTTTGCGCCTACGCGGCCAGCTGTTCCGCTGCCGAATAGATTATCTGCATATCCTGCCATAATATTTTATCTTATTAATATTTCTAAACAACTAAACGACCATAGCACTCACTATGGTCTCACCAATCCCTTCGGATTTGCGTCCAAGTTGTCTGTCGTAACAGGCTATTCGGCTTCCCCTTCGGGCAAATCTAACGGCCCCGCTAACCAACCTTCAGGTAGAGTGACTCTGTTTTTAGAGAGTTCCCACTCAGTACCATTCCAGTAGTACACACGGCCTGTGACCTTTGGCCCTAAACGAACCAACGTGTCACTTGTTGGAATGAAGACTACTCTTTTCCCACTTGTCAAGCATCCGCTGCTTCCAAGCGTCACGCAACTTGCGAGGGACAGCAGGAGCAACCGTTGCTTTAACGGGTTTAGCAGCTTCATTCCATAGTAAACTTAGTATCTCTCTAAGAATTGCTATTAGTGCTGCTGCCATTAGCTGCGTCCAGTTTCTTGAGGGTCAATCGAGAGCCTGTGTAGCCAAGGGCAACAAGAGCAGCCATGATTAGGCCAACAACCTTAGTCAAACCATCGCTTTCATCCAGTATTCCAGAGGAAGCAACGGCTCCAAGGACTACAGCAGCCATGCTCATGTAGAACTCGGTGGATTTATATCCCGGTTTCTTAACCGTTTCGTTCTCCACCGGCACACTCAATTTAGTCTTGGGCATATCTATTCCTGTTTGCTTCTGCTGATTTCACCAAGCTTAAGATGTACCTTGTTGGTCTTGGTTCCTAAGAAAAGTGAAGGAAACGGAAGTTCCAACGAGAGATATGGAATCTTTAACCTGACTCCATCCGACGAAACGCTGGCATCTGGGGTTACCCCTGCCTTAGCTCCCAAACAAAGAGAGGGAATTGGCCAAGAAATTTTTTGACCAAAAAGCGTTACGTTAGGGGAGGGCTTAAGGCTCGCTCCAAAGGCACTCGGTTTCTTACCGTTCGCACTTGCAGTCGTTGCGAACAACGCTACACCAATGATTAGTATTAGTTTTTTCATATTATATTACTTCTCCGCTCGTCATACTCAGTCGTTTCTCTACGTGAGCATGCCAATTTCTGTCGCCTGCTTTGTAGCGAGGGTCTTTCATATCCTGCTGCATCTCATAGGTAGACCCATAGCCTCCTACAGTAGGGGTCTTACCCCCTTGAACTAAAGTAGGTGTAGAAGATTCACCCGTAGCGGCTCGGTACTGAGACCATAACCCCTTAATAGCTAGGCTTGCGGCGTTGATATCCCCTGTGATGGCATCGTTGTAGGCATCAAGTTCAGATGGGTCTACATTCTCAGAAGCCCACTCGGTCATGGCATCATAGTTATCGTCACCGCCTACAATATTAAGAAGCCCATTCTGGTGGGCCTCATTCAGGCTGTTCTGCCCTTGAATATAGCTGTCAACAAGGTCTCTAGAGATACCCTTCTTTTCTAGAGCTTCATACGTGGCATCTTGCAGTCCCCCCTGCTCATTATATTCATCGTTGTACTGATCAAACTCTTCAGAAGTTAAGAGCCCTTCAGCCTCTGCACGGCCAGAAGACATCTTCTTTTCCAGCTGATCATATGCAGAAGCTAGAGCTTCAGGTGAGTCAAACTTATCGTGTAACCACTCTGGTCGTTCGGCCCCCTCCTCTTGAGGTTCCTCTGTTTCCTCTATAGGCATTGGATTCTCTTCAGATTCCATTACCTCTAGAGACGGATCATCGGGTGGGGTCTCTTCCGCACCCATTGTTACTCGGTCTACCATATTATTTTTATTTATTAATACTCTCTGCCCTTGGTGTCGTATCTCTTCTTCTTTCGTGCTCCTGTCTTCAGGTTAGATGAAATTGGTGCGCCGGGATGGGTGTCTTTTACCTTACCCACCTCACCAAGCTGCTTGGAGGGTGGTCTCCTCCTGTTCTTAGCTGTTCCTTGGCCAATGTTTAAGCGTTTACGATCAGCCTTGGTGTGGGCATCCGAAGCGGTCTTCTGCATAGACTTAGGTTTCGACCTAGATATATTCTTCGCGCCTGTTTTTACAGACGATAGCGGCTTGCCTGCCTCATGTCCCCCTCTTCGTGCCTGATCTTTGGCATATTTAACATCTGAAGTACCACGACCTACCCGTTTTTGCTGCCTCGTGCCAGACTTCACGATGTGATCCATAAGATTACGCTCGGCAGCTTTCTTACTTCTTTTCTTGAAGCCGCTTCCAGCCGCCTTCTTTGCAGCCTTTGTCAGGAGAGCTTTACCAGCGGCATAGCCTGCCTTCGCAGCGCCTCCAACAGGGACAAGATACCCTGCGATATCAAGGGCTTTGGCTGCTCGCTCCTTAAGGGTATGCTTTCTCACATTAGATGCTGCATGTTCACCCGCCTTCCGTGCTCCCTTCTGAGCCTCGATCAGCATGGTCTTTCGACGCAAGCGATCACGATTCTTTGTGGCAGTAGCAACAGCGGCCTTGGCCTTGTCCACTCTAGCCTTACTTTGACTAACAGATGCTTTTGACGCTGCCTGCTTCCTTCTAAGACGCGCTTGTGTCTCGGCCTTGTTCGCAAGAGCTTGCTTAAGTGGGGTAATCTTAGCCTTCAGGAGGGAACCCTTTAGTTTCCCCTCCGTTTGTCTTAACTCCCGCTGGATTCTTGCGGTGTTCGCTTCCCGCTGTCTTTGTTGTTTCGATTTAGCCATTATAATTATTGTTGCATACCTTGTTGCATGGCTCCCGCCATCGCTTGAAGTTGTTCAGGGTTCTCGTTCGCCATCTTGCCAGCAGCCGAAGCACCAGCAGGGATAGCCTTATCCATCATCTGCATCTGTTGGGCCTGCTGCTGTTCCGCTTGGATTTCCTCCTCAGACCGGATGAGACCTTCAACGTCTATCCCTAGAGAGGTGGCCCTACGTTTGAGGTAGTCACTCATGTTAACGTAGGTAGCAAACTTATCTCCCAGCAGCTGTGAAGCTCCAGAGATAAAACTGTCTAGCTTATTAAGGTCATGCCCCCTACCCAATGCCTCAAGCCCTGTTACAATCGTTGGCTTTATGATCTTCTTGGGTAACTTGGGTAAGCGGCCTGACTTACTCATACGATCCATCAGTCGGTTGACTAATGGAAGCTGAAATTCTTGTGAAAGGATACTATATACCCCGCCGAGGACATCTTCAAGTTCTTGTGCCATGAACCTGATCTCTTCAGCAGTCACTCGCTCACCCTGTCTTTGGATGGCGGTGTTCATCAGGAAAGCAAACCCTAGTCGTTCTTTGATCTGGGTTATAGTTTCTTGAGCCACTCTGAAGTCGGCAAATTTTTCCATCTGCAAGACCGTGACATCTTGTGCGTTCCCTTGAACAATACTGCCGTTAGGAGCAGTAGCCAAAGTGCGTGGGCGTGTGGTTCCATTTGGATTTACTAAGAATATTACCTTTGCTGCTGCTGTTGCTCCCTCAACGATTGCTTGTGTCAACCCTTCGAGAGATTGTAGATCACCAAAATATTCCTCAATGAATCCTCTTCCGTAGTCCTCACCCTCGATGCGGGTGTACCTAAGAGGAACCCAAGGACTCTTGTCTAAGGGATAGGAGCCACGAGCGGAGGGGATATCCATATCGGCAACCTCCTGTCGCACCATCCACTTATTCTCGTGACGATATATTCCAGTATAAACATCGACACTCCTTTGGCCGTGCGCCATTCCACCTTCAGTCTCATGCCCTGCCTCCTGTATAAAGTTACGGATATCTTCAGGTAAGACATCAGGATCAACACTTTCTTTAACAATAATAGACTGCACGTTCCCCATTGGGTCACGCTTACAGACATACCTATCTAGATTAAAAATTCTAATGCCTCCCTTGTCAGGTACATACAAGAGAACATTGCCTGCTACTACC
>Ga0098059_1000547_pt1 | contig 22103 bp, 7 predicted proteins | sample 20_taG_FD_92580 | JGI IMG/M metagenome (GOLD analysis project Ga0098059, IMG submission 92580) | Marine viral communities from the Subarctic Pacific Ocean - 20_ETSP_OMZ_AT15318 metaG | ecosystem: Environmental > Aquatic > Marine > Oceanic | place: Subarctic Pacific Ocean | collected 2015-01-19
AGATAGGAGGGCTAAGGATTAGACCAAATAGAAATAATAATCTTGTTATATATGAATATGGGTTAGAAGTGTATGGAATTTTACAAAATCCAACAGAGTCAGTTAGATGGGATTGGTCTGCTAACGCATCAAACAATATGTTAGAGTTTAATGAAATAGACTATAATGACTCAACAGATTCATATCCTGTATCAAGTGAAGACTTACCTTTATTGATAAGTAGGGTAGCAGAAGTAGAGATGACTTTATTATTAAAAACTCCTCTTGATTTAATAGAAGATAATACGAATACTCCTAAAATAAACATAGGGCAACCAGAAAAATAATGAGTAGTAAATATAAACATAAATATACGCAAGTTAGAGAAATTTACAATAATGTAAAAAAAGATTTATTAAAGAAAATAAACTATAGTACATTTTATAATATTGTAAAAAGATATTTTGAAATATTAATTAGAGATTTAATTGTAAGAGAAGAAAAGATACATTTACCAAATAACATGGGATATGTGTATTTAGATAAAAGAGAACATACAAGAGCTTTTCATGTTAGGATAGACCAAAAAGCAAGTAAAGAAACAGGAGAGCTAGTAAAATATAAGGTTCCTATATTAGATGATTATTATCATAAATTAGTATGGGTGAGACCGAAGAAATATAAAACTTGTAAGATTGTACCTTTAGGTATATACAAAAGAGTAATCAATAATATAAACTAAAAATTATGGCAGATACGGATTTAAATGTAGGTACATTAACAGTAACAATAACAGAAGCTTTGTCGATAGGTCATGATGTAGCCGCAGATGAAAGAGATTTTGCTCAAATATCCACTATGGTATTTGGTAGTATTATCAATACATCTAAACGTGTATTAAAACTTGGTAATACAAATTTAACATCAGTAGTTAATTTTAGTACAGTTGAAGGAGCTGGAGTATATAAAAAAGCTGATGTAAAATATATTAGAATTACTAACTTAGATGGTACAGCAACTTTACAAGTTGGGATGGATGATGGTTCTATTGGGGCTACTGGTACAGACGCTGGTTATATGTCGGTAGGTCCAGCTTGTAGCGTCATATTTACAGGAACAACAATAGAAGGAGATAGTTTAGGTACATCACTAGACCCTGCAGCATCTATAAATGTAAAAGGAATAGCAGACCAACAATTAGAAATATTTGTAGCTACAGTATAAAATTATGTATACACATATAGAAAGAATATATAACACAGTAGGTCGTAATCTTGGTTTAAAAGATTATAGTCAATATATTGACTCATGGGTTGAATGGGCTTTTGAAGCAGAATTACTAATAGGAAGTAGAGATACCTTTGAAGAATCAGAATACACATATTCTTCAACAGGAGCGTCAGCAAGTGGGAGTATAGCATTTACATCAAATCCATCTTATAATGATAGTATAACTCTTAATGGTGTTACTTTATTTTTTAGAGATAATTCTAATACTACAAATTTAAATCAACAAGTACCAGCAAATGCAATAGGACTACAATCAAACCTTGCAGATACACTTACTGAATTAGTAACGGAATTAAGAGGTACAAATAGTCCAGCAGATTCAGCAGGATTGATATTTGCTGATTCATTAGAAGGATACACTTACACTATAGAGGGTAATCTTATTGGAGACGATTTAATTACAAATGGAGATTTTAGTTCGTCTCTTGGCTCTGAATGGGATTTAACATTGAGTGGTGGTGGTGGGTCAATTGCATTATCTTCTTCTCAATTATTATTTACACAAAGTTCATCTGTACAAATGTACGCTTCTCAAGATTTCACTACAGTCGCAGGAAATCATTATGAACTTTCTGTTGATTTGATATCTGCTTCGGGTAATCAGTATCACAGAATAAGAGCTGGCACATCTCAAAATAGTGATGATTTAGCAGGAACTAATTATGGAGATTTAAATGTAGGAGCAACAAATAAACTATTCTTTACTGCAACAGGGACAACTACTTGGATTACACTAAACGACGCTCAAGGTGGTTCTTCTACATCTCTTTGGGATAATGTAATAGTTAAAGAGGCGGAGACTTTAAATTTAGTAATTACAGATAATGAAGTAGGTATAGATGGCAACAATTATACATTAGAGTCTAGTGATGTAAACGCTCAATGTAGTAGTTCTCATTTAACAGGAGGGAAAGGACTTTTATCTAATCAACAATTAAGATTACCAGATAATATGGTAAAATTATTAGGAGTAAGAGTTGGAGCTAATTCTACTAAAGATAGACATAGAGAATTAAGAAAACCAACAACAATACATAAGCAAAGAGTTGGTAAAGATGTAAACGAAACAAAACAAAGAGCGTTTAGATATTACATACAAGGAAATAAATTAAACATACAACATGACCAAATTGATGAAATAACTATAGTTTGTTCATCTTACCCTGTAGACGCTAAGGGGTATCCAATGATTAAAGACAGTCACACTACTGCGGTAGCTCAATATGTTATGTGGCAACATAAAAACATAGATTATATAAATGGAAGACTTTCCATGTACGTTGTAAAAGATTTAGAAAAAAGATGGTATTTCTTATGCGCTAAAGCGAGAGGAGATGACAATATGCCTACTTCAGAAGAATTAAAACAAATAGGTAGAATTTGGAATACTATGGTTCCTATAAAAAGTAGTACAGGATTATTAGATTTATAATATGGCTAAAAAGCAATCTCAACAACCATCAAATAATAATTTATCACAAGCTCAAGGGTTTACAGGTGGTATGATTACAGACCCAGACCCAAGATATCAAGTCAAGGGAAGTTATAGAGACGCGTTAAATATACGACTATCAAATGAGGATGCAAGTACATTTACAGCTGAAAATATTTTAGGAAATAAAAAGATTTTTAACTTAGATGATATTTGTTCACAAACGCATGATGCAGGTCGTCCAGAAGGAATACTAGGAACAAGAGTAACAGATAAAGCTGGAGCTACAACAGCTGGTGATAATTTCTCTGAAATATACATGGACCCTAGTACTCTTGATGTTAATGGAGTTCCAGTGGGAGATTATTTTCCAAGTGATAATAATAATACCTCTCCTCCTTTAAGTGCTTCGTTTGAAGGGATAGCTCCATTTATAGGAGTATCAGTATCAGGTGGACTACAATCTTATCCTAGTAAATTTGACGCTAGTATCGTAGGTCATTATTCATATAATAGAAATGTTATACTTATAATTGTTATACCTCATTATAGTTTACCTGATAAAACTCAAACTATATTTTTAAATGTACGATTTGATAAAGATTTAAATGTAGAACTTATTACAGATTTAATGGTTTGTTACGACCATTTAGACCAATTTAGATACCCTGATTTAAATATGGATTTAGATATGCCTGTAAGAGTAGAGGGCATAGTAGAGAACGAATGTATATCTAGAATATTTTGGACGGACAATAAAAATCCATTAAGGTCGATTAATATAAATCAACCAGGAAAAAATAAATTATCTCCAGATGTTTTAGCTTTAACCCCTTTACATACTCCTTCACAAGTTGTTGTAACAAAATCATTATCAGGAAGTTTACCTGTAGGTCAATTACAGTATTGTTATAAATATGTTTCTTCTAATGGAGGAGAAAGCGTAATGAGCCCTTTTAGTAATCTTTATCATACTTCAAAACATGCTTTTTCAAGTTCTTCTCAATATTATGGTAGTTCATCAGGAGACCCTTATATAGATGTTAGTTCTCAAGGATTTGAAATAACAGTAACAGATTTAGATAATGATTTTGATATAGTAGAACTATATGCAATATTACATGTCCAAAATGACGGTCCCGTAAGAGTTTCTAGAGTAGGTAGTAAACAATTTGCTGTTGGAGCGTCAGAAGTAGTTTTTTATCATACACAATGGAGTGGGGACTTAATAGACGGTGTAGATAGTGTATTAATAGATATAAATACATGGGATATATGTAAAGATATAGCTATTAAAGATAATATATTATTTGCTGGTAATTTAAAAACAAGAGATAATACAATTAGTGAAAAAGAATGGAATGTTAAAATTAGAAGATATAATATCGCAGATGAAGGTTCATCTGGAACTTCTAATACAGGAAGAATTACATCTAACGATGAAGCAATAAAAGAATATGAAATATTAGCAGGAGCTACAATAGCTTCTTCGGTAACTCCCTCTTTAGGAGAAACTTGGTCAAACGGAATGCCAAAATGGAGAACATATAAAGGAGATGACGTTTCTACTATTGGAGGTGTTGATTATAATGATAATGGTAGAGTAGATATTCATAAAAAACAATGTCATGAATATAGATACTTATCCGATGGAATGACATTGGGAGGGGAAAGTTATGATTATTCAGAGAATCAATTAGGGGGATGTAGAGTAACTTTTGGATTAAAAGAAAAACCAATAGATGTGCAAAATAACGTTTCCGCGTCTCCCTATATACAAGCTTCATCAATAAGTGATATGTCTACAGATAATATATCTGATGATGGAAGTGGTAATAACATAACAGATAATACAGATACTACATTTACAGCTACTATGTCTATAGGGGGAAGTAAAGACCCTGCGGTAGGAAACTTTAAAGGATATCGTAGAGGAGAAATGTATAGGTTTGGAGTTCAACTATATGATAAAAATGGTAGACAAGGAAATGTTTTATGGATAGGAGATATAGAGATGCCAGAAATGAACGACCCTCTTAGAATGTTAAGAACACAGGATACTGATTACGACCCTACTAGACCTACAAACGATGGGACATCTAATAGTTTACATCATAGAAAATTATTCGCTTCTCATAAGCGTTCTGGAGACCATAGAATTTCGTATATACATGGAGTTACTACACCTTCAATAGATGTCGCTTGGTTTAACCAAACTATAGGTCCATGGATTGATAGAAGCACATCAAGATATGTACATACTGGAGAATTTACACATACAGTACATTTTGGTGTTGTGACACCTACTCTTCCTACCTCTACAAGTATATCAAAGGAAACAAGTTCTACTACGGGAGATGGAGTTGACTTACTTGCCGCTTTTGTACATCCTAATGGATATTGGGACGTAAGCGCGACTAGTACTGCAGGATGGTACAGCCCTAAAGTGATTGAAAATACATCTACTATACTTCATAGTGACTTTACAGTTAAGCAAATACCTACACGGCATGAAGCTACTCAACATGATGATGTACATTATTCTTTAGATTTATTTGTAAATTTTGAATTTAAAATACCTAGTGATGTAAGAGATAAAATATCAGGATTTAGAGTTGTTAGAGCTGAAAGAGAGTATTCAGATAAAAGTATTTTACAACAAGGTATATTAAATCAAACAGTAGCTTACGGTCATAATGAACCAAAGAAAGGATATAATCAGACAACCAAAATTAAATCAGACGACAGCGAAGAGGATGATATGATAAGCTATAATAGTGGAGTAATAATGCATAATATTTATGATGACGTATTAAATGGATATATAGGTTTATCTGAAAATTCTAATCTAGCTTTTTGGCAGGATACTCCAAATTCTGGTTTTCAGCTTTTAGACGATGCAGCTCATAAAGATGAAAATTTCTACGCTTTTAATGAATTTGAAGAAGCCTCAACAAAAGCTAGTGGAGGTTTTACTTGGTGGAATACTGTATTTGATTATGCTACTTTTCACACTCCTTTTAATGATAGAAACAAACGAAGACATAGTGCGTATTTTGGATGTTATGAAGTAATGCCAAATACACAAGACCAATGGGGTTCTAATAAAGTTCATAAGATTAAAATGAATAAATCCGAAGCTAAACATTGGTCTGGAGGAGGTTGTGCTCAGGCTGTTCAAGGAAGTCTTTTTACTTTTGACGCTCCTGATAGCGCTTTTGGTTTTTCTCCTTATAATTTTAGAACAGGAGATAAAATACGTGTTGACGCTATTATGAAATTAGTTTATGACCATAAAACAGAAATTAAAGCTAACACATCTACTAATAATAACGCTCATCTCGCTCCCTTTGGTTCAGCTAATAGTTCGGGTAATAATTTTGGGTTAACGGGTACTTCCTTACCTCTCCCAGGAGCTGATAGAAATGCTGTACAATCTACTGCAGGAACCAATTGGTATGCACAAGATAAAACACATACAACTGAAGATTCTTTAAGATATTGTAGAAAAATTGATGTAGGAAGTGGTGAAGAAGGATATGGAGCATTAATTGCTAAATACTATATATATGATACATATTACGGAATAGGAATGTCTATGGATGGAGGAGCTGGATACGCTGATGGTTACAATCCAGGAACAACAGGAATCCTTGATGGTAGTGCTATGTCACCTGAAACTGGTACGACTCTTGTCTCCCGACCAAACACTCGATACAATCCATCCCAACATCATGATATTTATCATCATACTATATTACAAGCTAAAGAATTATTTCCAGGAGAAGTAGTAGGACAATCCTTTTTTAAAGAAGGTGTTTTAATGATAGATGAAGGAGAAAAAGCTTTTGCTAATTCTACTGGTTTGGGTCAAGCTACTAATATAATGAATGGTTTTTCAAATAATACATTAGGATTTTACGCAGGAGGTAGACAAAAAAGAACATATGGAGGTGATACTTTTTATTCAGGAGGAACATCGTTTCTTTTTTCAGCTATGAAAGAGGTTACAGATACTTTTAGTTCATCCACAAATAAACACGATAGAACATATGATACTATTTCTACAGTACAGCAAGGAAAAAGAACTATATTAATACAAATAGACGGAGATGGAACTGATGGAGAAAAAAGAGGATTATTAAACCCAAGAGATTTATCCGCAATATTAGAACATAGAAATTGGGGGCAAGGAGCTGGAGGAAGTGTGTATCACGCATTTCAAAGTAAAATAAGCGCACAAAATAATGGTATGGTTAGAAAAGGAGGTATTGAGAGAACCTCTAGTTCATATGGTGAAAGACCAGATGGAGAGTGGGGAGGACCGTCATATATTCCTTATAAATTTTTATGTTCTATAGTAAGAAATAATATACCTTATGGAGGACCAGGACTGAACGCTATTGCATCAACTAGATATATACCTGCTGGAAATTATCATCCTATTAAAAAAGATGCAAATGGTAATTCAGAAGAAGGTCATTTGTCACAAGTTTTCGGAGGAGATACATTTATTACTTTTTATTCACATCAAAAAACAGCTTGTGCTCACGAACAAAGGTCTTATGCTAGATGGCAAATATTTCCAGTAGAATCTGATGTAAACACAGACATGAGAATGGGGTATCATTTAGGAGCGGGTGATTTAGATTTAGGAGAAGTTCAACCCGATGCTAATGTTGAAGTAGGTAATGATTTTATATACAATGATGTTTATAGTCAAGAAAATAATTTAAAATCCGCTATATCTGTAGATGAATCAAAAACTTGTAAATCTTTAGAACTTCCTTATCAAATAGTTTATTCAGAAACAAAAATATCTGGAGAACCTTCAGATTCCTTCAAGGTGTTTCTAATGAACTCCTTTCACGATATGGAAAGTCAGTATGGAGAAATTACTAGACTAACAAAATGGAAAAATGATATATATGTATTACAAGAATCATCACTTTCTAAATTAATGGTAAATCCTATATCTATGATAGCTGATGAATTAGGAACAACTTTAAATGTCGGTACAGGAGAGACTATTGAAAATCATTTATATATTTCTACTAAATTTGGAACAAGACATATGGAAAGTGTAATTCCATCAGAATCTGCTTTATATTATATAGATAATACATATGGTAAATTATTACAATACACAGGTAATGAGTTAAAAATTATATCAGATGATTTAGGACAAAGAGATGCTTTAAATAATATTATCAAGGGTACTGGAGATTTAGATAGTCTTAAAAAAGTGGGTAGAAATTTTATCTGTGATAATTCACTAAAGTTTAATGGTATAACTAGTATTTTTGATTATAAAAATAATGAACTAATAATTACAATGCACAGTTCAGAATTAGACGAAAATGGTGACAGAGAAATAACAAGAAGTGGAACAGACCCAAACTATTATTATTCTGCAAAAACAAATTCAAAAACTTTAGTTTATAGTGAATCTATAAATGCTTTTACGTCTTATTATTCTGTAACTCCTAGAAGGTGGATGGATATAGGAGGATATGTAACGTCTACAGAAAGTATGACTTATTTAGATGATGATACTAATGATTTTAATAATAATTATTTATCAGTATGGAAATGGGACGAACAAATTAATAATTACAAAACAGTATTTTTTAATGAAGACCCTGCTGTTACTGGTAATGATATTGAGTTAAGTTCAATTACTAAATCTATATCAGAAATACCTTCAGCAACTAAAGTATTTGATAATGCTAAAGTTATAATGACTCCTAATGTAAAAACTAATCTAACAAATTCATGGGCAAGATTTGGAACTGAAATTATAGCTGATGAAAATTTAGATATAGATAATAATACAGCTGCAAAATATCAAGAAGGAATCTTAAGATTTCCGTTACGTGATACTAATAAACCAGGACCTAGAATGAGGGGTACATACATAAATATACAATACAGCACAAGAAGTACAAATAAATTTAATATCTTTGCAATACTTGCAAAATACAGAAAATCTTATCAATAATGCCAAACTACTTAGACTTAATGAACCAAATGCAGGATTCTCGTAGAGCTTCCTCAATTGAATATCGTCCTGATAATCCATATGGAGCTTCATCATACATCCATCAAAGCTCTGGAGACATTTACGCTCAATCTCAAGGAGAAGCTTATGGTCAGGAAAGCGCCGACGACTACATACCTTCTAGTATGTATACACCTGCTACATTAGCAGAAAAAGGGGTAAAAGGAATGTCTAATATTTCTACAGCCAGCACACTACATGATAAACTTGGACCTACATTAGGAAAGGTAGGAAGTAAGTATCTAACTAACAACGCTGCAGCAATGGAGAAAGCTAACTTGACAAATGTATCAGCAACAGTAGCAAATCCAGCTTATACAGAATGGGTTAATGCTGGTAGCGTAGGAACAGCTCCTCCAATGACAATAGCAAATCCAACTGCAGGAGCAGGACCAATTGCTGGTGTGAGTGCAGCAGGATATGGGACAATAGGAGCTGTAGCTTATACGATGGCTAATGATAATAATCCTTATACATATGATACAGGAGAAGCAGTAGGAATGGGAATTGGAGATGCAGCAACCGCCACTGGAGTTTCAATGGCACTGGGAGTTTATGCTCCCTGGATACCAATCGCAGCAGCTGCTTTAGGATGGTTTTTCAGAAGTAAAAAATCAAAAAAACTAAAGAAGCAAGAAGGAAAAATTCAAAGTAATGTACAAGATTTATATTCTAAAAATGTAACTAAAGAAAGAAAGAAAAGAGACTATTACCAAAATCTTAGAAATCGTGACCAAGGTAATTTATCATATGGACAAGGGTATAGTAATCAAGCTGCTCAAGGTATGAGATATAAATATAATACAGGAGGTAGAAATATAGGTGAAGTTCAAGCTGAATTTACAGGTAACGAATTAATTGTAAATAATCAAAATATAGTAGAAGCTGGATTAAAAGAAAAAAATTATTCAAAAGCAGCTGCTCCTATAAGAGAGTCTATAAGAAAAGGAACTATAACTCCTGGACCAGAAACACACAAGAATAATCCTATGCCTGTTACATCTGAAGGAGTTATATATGCAGCAGGAGGAGCTTTACCGTTTACAGTAAGTGATGGAGCAGGTATATATGACCACGCTTCTGACCAATTTAAATCTACTATGACAGATAAACAAATAGCTATGGTAGCACAGAAAAATATAAATAAGTGGAAATCTAATAATATGTATTCATAATGTCAAATACAGACCCAAAAAAAAGAGGTAAATTTACAGCAAGAAGTGGTGTAACAGAAGAGGTTCGGGGTGAACTTTACTACGCTATGGAAGACTTATTAGCAATGGGAATTAACATTGAGTCAACAAGCTTGTATCGTGATAGACACAATAAGATTTATAGTTCTGGTAGCGCTCATGGACACGCTTCTGCTTGTGATTTTACACATTCAGATAATCCCGCGTTAATGGAATTTTTGTTTGGGGAACAATACGACCCAAATAATTTTGACCCAAAAGCAATGAGAAACTGGAAGCTTACTGAAAAAGCAGAAAAATGGGCAAAGAAACATAATATAACAATACTTGATGAATATAATATAAATCAAGAGGCAGAGAAAAAAGCTTCTCCTCATTTTCATATGGAAGTTCAAACAAAAGACGGAAATAATGAAGGGGACCAGAAAAGAAAAGGAACAAAAATAGTTAGTGAGTATGGAGATGATTTTTCTGAAACAAAAACGTTTACAAGACATGGCGGTGGAGATAAAAGTTATTTATATAATACAACATATTGGGGAGCTAACAGTAATGAATTTGTAGAAAACGAATATAATACATCTGAGTTTTATACAGAAAATGTTGGTGTTAAAGGATATGAAACAGACAGAGAAAGCAGGAAAGAGCATCCTACTAATATAATATCAACAGATAATTTAAATAAAGAAGGTGGAGGAGAATTAACAAAATCATATAATAATAGTGGGTTTAGCGGAGCTCCCAAACATGAAGTCGTATTAGATACTTATGATAAGAATGGAGAAAGTACTATATATCCAAGCATACGCTCTCAATTAGAAAATGAGGGATACGAAGTTGTAACAAGAACAAATAAAGGTGGACTGAGTCAGGATGTGATTATTGTTAATAGCGAAGAAGAAGCTAATGAAGCAGTAGAGTTTGTCCGTAATAAAGTAACCTATCCAGGAAGTATGGATGCATTTACAAGAGAACATAAAGAGATAGAAGGTGAGGTAAGAACAGATGCGAATGGAAATGTGATATACGGAACTCCAGTTGTAGAACCTGTAGTAGAGGAAGAAATAGAAGAAGTTGTAGAAACGAAAGAAGAAGAAGAAAGAACTTATAATATGCCTCCTAATGTGAACAATCCAACGCAAGAAATGTTTGATACTGCTCCTCAATATAATTCATATCAAGAAGTACAAGACGCTTTAGATAATGGAGAACTTATAGATGGAGATATTGTAAATATTAATGAGCTTATGAACTCTTATCGGTGTATGAGGGTGGATACGGAAGTCTAACTCCACACAGAGAAAGTGATAATACATTTAATGGGGGAGAAGGAGGAACTATACCAATTAACCTACTAATAGAGAATGAAGAAGAGAATAACACAGTTGAGGAAAACGAAGTAGTAGAAGGTCCAAAAATATTCAAAAATGACGGCCAAGTTTTAGACGCTATGGCAAATGGAGATATATCTTCTACTGATATTATTAGAATTGAATATGATGATTCAGACCCAAATAAACCTGAAGGAGAAATATATGAAGGAACGGTTAAAATGGGTACGGATACAAATGATGATGAGTATGTACAATTTTTAGATGGAACACATACAAATAATCAAGGAGACACAAATACACATGAAGGAGGAAAAATAGTTTCAGGACCTGAATCAGAATCAGAATCTCCAGTAACAGAAGAAGAAGTTGTTGATTTAGAAAAGATTGAATCTGATTTTAAAAACAACGGAACAAAACCCACGTATGAAGAATACAAAAAAGCATGGGAAATAAAAAATCCTAATATCCCTGTTCCGAGTGAAGATGATTTTAATAATATGTTCCGAAGTGAAGAAGAATTTGAAAAAATAAAACAACAACAACTTGATAAAGAAGAATCAGAAAAAGAAGACCCGTTACGAGCAGAAATAGAAGATACTAGTGAAATCACAACAGAATCTACTGAAGAAGTGGTTGAAGAAACTCCAGAAAGAAAAACAAAACTAACAGAAGCAGAGCAAGATATTTTAGATAATTATTCTATAGATGGAACTGTAGGAGAAGGTAAAGCAGAAATTAAAAATAGCGAAGGAGAAACTATAGCTTATTTAGAAGGAAATAAATTATTAGGGAAAAAAGATTTTGGAGTATTTGGAGAAAAAACTTTTGAAATAGGAGAATATGTAGATAATGGAGATGGTACATATACATTTAAAGAAGGTAAGGACTATAATACGGTTATGTCAGCAGCTTCTTCAGAAGAGAAAAAAGTCATAGAAACATTTAAAAAAGCTGCTGAAGACAACCCTCAATTTGCTAGAGATATAATAAATACAACAGAAGGAAATGAAACTAATATGTCTGGTAGCGACATAAGAACATCAGCTACTACATTTACACCTTCATCAGAAGATGATAGTGAAGTAGATGTAACTGAAGAAAATCTTGAAGATTTAGAAATAGAAGAAGAGTTTGCCGAACCTGCAAATATAAATGACGATAAAGAAACTATAAGAAATAGGTTATTATCAGAAGACCCAGAATTAGCGAATAATACAGAAAGGTTGGATGAGTTAGTTGATGATGAATATGAAAATAATCAATGGGAGTTAGATGAAATAGAAGAATTAAAAGAAAATAAAAAATATATAGATAAAATTTTCGCTGACAATCCAGAAATAGCAGAAAAATATGAAGGGGTTCCTATAGAGGAATATTCAAGTATAGATGGATTTTATGAGGAGGTGTATGAAAAAATAGATGAAGAGATAGAAGTAGAAGAAGAAAATCAAAGACAAGTAAATAAAGAAGAGACTGGAATATTTGAAACAGACAAACAAAGAGCTAAAAGAGAATCAGACATTGCTATATATAATGAATTAGAAGCTAAAAAACTAGACGGAACTATTACTCCAGAGGAAGAGTTACAAATGGAGGAAATAGAGGATGACAACGGAGGATGGAATCCTAATGAATTATATGAGATAAATAAAACCGAACAAGAGGAAAAAGACTTAAACGAATCAGAAGGAAAAGGAGCAATATCAAATGCAGAATTAGAGCAACAAGAAATAGAAGCTGAAGATTTAGAAGCGGAAAGAGAAGAGAATTTTAAACTATACGGAAAAAGAGAAACAGACGAGGAAAAGTATACCAGAATAGAGAACGAAAAAGATGAGAACGAAGAAAAAGGACTAGGAAGACTAACAAATGTTCAAGTTGAAGACCAAAACGTAATATTTAGTACACCTAATTCTGAAAAAGCACTAAGAAACGAACTTAAAACAAAGTTAAAAAACAAAGAAAACGCTTTAAAAGCTGCTGAGTCAGAAGAAGAAAAATTACAAATACAAAAAGATATAGAAACTACAAATTTAGCTTTAGAGTATTTAGAGTTAAAAAAAGAACATGGAAATAAAAACGATGTATTTGATATTAACACTTTTAGAGAAGCTGTAGAAAATAATGACAATCAGCAAATTTCTATGTATTATAACGACCAAAGAGGTGAGATTATAAATAAATTAGAGACACAAAGAAAGTCAATTGTAGATGGAACTTTTGAAGGAACAGAATTAGAAAAACAAAAAATACTATCAACATTAGAAACGTTAAATAAATCAACACAAAAGAGTGAGTTACCAGAGTTTGATTCAGAGTATGACAAACTCCTATATATGACTAATGCAACAAATGAAGATATAGATAAATTAAAAGCTCTTGAAAAAGATAAAAAATTTATAGAAGAAAATGGTAAGGTAAATACACAAATACTTAATGTAGCGGCTGGAGATGTAGCAAATTCAGGGCTTACTGATACAGACATGTCTACAAATCGTGATTATATAGCTATTATCAATCCAAAAGATGGTTCAACACAATATGTTAACAAAGATTGGGTAAATAGTTTTGATGATAATGGAGCAGAGATAGATAGATTAGAAAAAAAATTAAGTGAAGGAAGTATCACAGAAGAAGAAAAAGTTACTTTAAAAAACTATAAAGCAAATAGATTTCATAGTAGGGACGTGATGAAAGCGTCTGATATTTACATGAACACAAGTGGACATCCATCAGGTGTAACCCATACATATAGAGGAGGTACAGATGAGGTTGATGCGTTTTTATTAAATAGAAAAAAGAAAATATTTGAAACTGGAGCTAATCCAGATATAAATCTAACTCCAGAACAAATTGCTTTGTTTGACAATATAAAGTCGGAAGATTATGATATGTCTAATTTAGAAACTGATTTAGACCAGATAGTAGCATATAATCCAGAAGCATTTGATTTTGACACAACATTAGAAACTACTCCAGATGTAGAACCTAGAAGTCTAGGACCTACGGGTCAAGAAATATTACAAGGAACAATTGATGTTGCTACAGGAATTATGGATTCATTTGGAGGGCCAGATGCTTTAATTAATGCTGTAATGGGAAAGAAAGCTTTATCAGCGGCTATGAAGGATATTACCCCTATGCAACAAGCTAAATTAAGCCCTATGTTTCATGCTCATCTAAGAGATACAAAAGAGTTATCTAAAAGGGGATATCATCCATCAGAAGAGCTTAAAATAAGAAGAGGAATAGATACAGCTTACCAACAAGGATTAGAGAATACTGTAAGAGGAACAGCTGGAGACAGAGCTAAGTTTTTAGCTTCTTCAGGAATATTTGATGCAAAAAGAAGTTTAGCTTTATTAGAGGTAGCTTCTCAAGACGCCGCTCTACAAAGGGAGAATAAAAAAGCATACAGTGAATTATTAACTTATAAAGAAAACTTTGACGCTACTCAACAAGAAGCTAAAAGAACAGAAAACCTACAAATGCAATTAGCAAACAAAAAAGCTGCTTCTGAGTTTGCTGGACTCACATTCGCAAATGCTTTGTCGGGAATGGGTGGTAGTTCTTCTCTTTATAACAAATTAAAAGAATCTTTTATGAATGACTATAGAAATAATGGAAATTTTCAATTAACTAGTCCATTCGAAAATAATAATACAACAACAGATAATAATACAACAATAGAAACAGAAGAATAATGGCAATAGACTATGGATTTTGGTCAACTTTAAGCTCAGGGTATCAGTCTTCTCAAGATAGAAAAAAGACAAGAGACGCTGAATCTATGAAGGAGATGCAATTGATGCAAATGATACAAACGCAGCAAGCTCAAAGAATAGACCAGCAAAATAAAATACAACTAGAGTTAGATAACGCTTCAGCATCAGCTACACAAATACTAAACAGTTCTTTTGGTAGACAAAAAGATGTTGACGATATGAAGAAATGGCATGCAGAACACTCTGGATGGGGAGATATAAAAAATGTAATTCAACAATATAACGGAGATTATACACAAGCTAGACTGTATGGTAACTTAGATTATTATATAAATCAATATAAGATGAATATAAATAATCCAGATGCTGACCCTACAAAGGGAAATCCGATATTAAGAAGAGTTGCTGATAACAAATCTAATTTAACAAATTTTATAGCGGCTGCTCAAAATACAGAAACATCAGCGTTAATTATGCCTGGAGATAAAGACAGGTATGATGCGTTTATAGCGGGAGAAACAGATGAATTTGATTATAGAGGAATGAGAGGGGACTGGGATATAACCTCTATGATGGCAGATACAGATATGGGTAAAGAAATAGATGTAGATACTTTTTACGCTCATAATATGCATGCTATATTATCTGATATGGCTAAAGATACTGGAATAGATATGGGTACATTACAAAATAATCCAGACGCTGTAAAGACTTGGATAAAAGACGCATTAAATTGGACTGGAGAACCTGTATATGGAGAAAAGGTAATTGAAACATCTTATGTTAATCAATTTCAAAGTAATATGGATGAAATACCTTCATTACTTTCTGAATATAAAGGCTCTACAGGAGCGTTTACATTATCAGATGTTTTTGAAATGGAAGAAAAACATGGAGGAAAATATAAAAGTGGATTTGCACAGTTATTAGAAGGTAGAAGCGGAGAAGATGGAACAGCATATTCTGATGTATGGCAAATGTTAGGAGGATATGATAGTCAGGCAAATCCTCATAGTAAATTAGGAGGCACAAATGTTATAGCTGGACATCAGTTAATGTCATCAGCTAGAATATTAACAGACCCAGCTTTGCAAACATCTGTTTTAAAAGCTCATTACGGAGATAAGTATTTTGCGGATGGACAAATGCTTAATGATATAGACGTAAAGGGATTATATACAGAGACTGGAACCATGGTAACAGATGATGATATATCTGGAACTTGGTGGGAAAGAGGATTAGAAGTAGGAGGTACATCTGCAGCAGGGGGAGCTGCAGTAGGAGCGGTTACAGGTCCAGGAGCTTTAGTAGTAGGAGCTGTCAGTGGGGTTGTTGGATTTGGAGCTGGAGCTTTAGGATTTAATCCTTATGGAGAAGGAGAACAAATGGACCTAAAATATAATGGAACTTATTTAGGATTTAGAGTAAGAGGATTAGACAATCAAACAGGAGAGCCAACATCATTTTTAATAACTAGAGATACAGATAAATCTGATATACAAAAGATAAAATCACAATATGGAAACATGCCAGTTGAAGTAGTTATGATAAATGAGCTTATTGACACAGATTATACCTCATCTGATGATATGTATTATGATGTAGTAGACATGAACAATATATCTTTTAGACAACAAATGGACGCAACAACAGATAGTGAATCATTAAGTAAAGTATATAACGAATCATTATCTTACGAAACAAAGCAAAAGAATGATGCTTTTTATCTAAAAAGAAAAACAGCTTTAACTCAAGAGTTATCTAATGTTTATACAGAAGGAAATACAGAAATATTACCAAAAGTAGCTGATACATATAAATCAAGCATAGAGACAAGTCTTGTTGTTGGAGGAGTGAGCGCAGAACAAAGTAATCTTACATCTCCTATGATAATGAGTTGGTTATTAACAGAAGCAAATAAAGTTTCTGGCGGAGACATGTCTAAGACAAATCAAATTATGAAAGACGCTACATCTGGATTAAGTAATATGTTAAGTAAACCAGAGAACGCTCAATTACAAGAAGCAATGAAAAGTGGACCAAAAGGATTCATGAATTGGTATAGTAAAAATACTGATAAAAAAACATTTGATGAATTTAAAAAAGTAAATAAATCTTGGTCACAATATTTTACTATAAATAAATAATATGGCAGACAAAGTAGAGGGACACGACTTACCAACAATACTAAATGAAAATTTAATGGCTCCAGAAGACGCTGTTAAAGGATATGATAAATCTATGCCGACTTCTTCGGATGTATTTAACAGTATGTTAGGTCCTACACAAGAAGAAGCTCGTCAAGAAGCAGATACAGACGCATATTTCAGAAGTGCTGCTCAAAGAGAATCAAGACAAAATTTAACACAAGGGTTAACAGAACCGATGAAAGGAGATGTTGAAACAGGTAGCTTATACATGACTGACCCTGATGCTGTTATGGGAGACTTTACATCGGATGTAGGTAGAGCTTTAAGAGCAGGTTGGGGAGATTTAGTATATGGAACAGGAGATACAATAGATTTTGTATCAGCTTTAGTATCACCTAACGACCCAGACCCAAATACCGCTGTAGGAGATTGGTTAAAGAAAAAAGGAGAAGAGTTTCAAAATGAAAATCTTTTAATTGTATCAGAAGACCTACAGGATGTAACATGGGCAGACATGTTTAAATCCGAAATGTGGAGTCATAAAGTAGCAAGACTTGTGCCGTATGCAGCTTCGTTTATGATACCGTATGCAGGAGGAGCTTTTGCTGCAGGTAGATTTGCTAGTTGGGCTGTAAAAGGACTCAATATAAGTAAAATGGGAAGACTAGTAAGTACAACACAAAAAGGTTCTAAAGTATCTAAATTACTATATGGAACAAATAGAGTTGGAGGTTCTGGTATAACAAAACATCTTGCTATAGACGCTGGTAAACAAGGAGTAATCCTAACAAAAGGAGCTGAAGCTGTTTCAAAAGCTATAGGTGGTGGTCTTGCAGCTAATACATTTGAAGGATTTTATTTAGGAGGGGAAACTTACAATCAAGCTATTAAAGACGGGCTAACTAAAGAACAAGCAGCAAGTGCTGCGAGTGGAGTTGTTTGGGATAACTCTAAATGGGCGGCTGTAGATATAGTTCAATATGGATTACTATTCGGAGGATTAGGTAAGACTATGAATATAAATAGAGTAGCTAGACTATCTCCACAACCAATGGCTTTTAGCGCTAGTGTCGGAGGAGTTATAAAACCTTTAATACAAAGAGGTCTTATAAATTTACCTACAGCTGGTGTTTATGCAACTATAGAAGGAGTTACTGAAGGATATCAAGAAGTTTACCAAGAGTGGGCTAAGTATTCTAATTTACAAGAAATACAAGGGAAGGGATACGAAAGTTGGACAACATGGTTAAAAGAAGCTCCATTTGGAGAAAACAGACCTGAATTAAGAGATATATTTTGGACCTCTATGGGATTAGGAGGAGTTATGGGTGGTACTAGAGGAGTAGTAGACGGAATCGCTGAAAGACAAAAAATGTTAGACGAAAAAATAGAGAAAACTGAAAGATTAAGATTATTAGCAGAAGACGGAACTTATTCAGAAGAATCTATGAGAGATTTCCAAAACTTATCTGATGAGTTAGTAGCGGACCATATATGGAATTACGAAGGAGATGGAAGTAATATGAAATCAGTTATAGAAGAACAAGTTAAAGAAGGTAAATTAACAGAAGAAGGAATGGAGAGTATATTTCAAACTATAGATAGAATGGTTGAAAACTATGAGAAACATTCTGTAAATACAACATTAACTGAATCAGGAGCTAAACAAGTTTTTTATAGAGAAAATAGATTAACTAGAAACACCTCACAACAAGAACAAGTTAAAACAATATTTGACGAACAAAGAAAGAAAGTAAAAGAAAATGTCTCTAAAGAAAAACAACAAAGTAAACTGAATGACCTTAAGATGGAGGAAGAGGCTGTTTTAGCAGAATTAAAAGCAGAAGAACAACAACTTAAAAACGAGATAGAAAATTTCTATTTACAAAAGGAAGAGGTAATGACCGAAAAAGGTGAGGTAGATAAAAGGTATAAAAAGAGATTAACCTCTGATGAAATGGAACAATACACACAGAAGGGAGAAAAAAGAATGAACGCTAGGAAAGCTAGAGAATCTGGAATGACTATAGAAGAATATAGAGAATCTAAAAAACAAGAAGAAGGTAAAGGATTTTTAAGCAAAGCTTTCGAAACTGTTAAAGGAGTAGCTAAGAAAGGAGCTGAAACGGTAAAAGGTGTAGCTAAGAAAGGAGTTGAAACAGTACAAGAATTAAGAGGAAAAGAGGAAAAAAAGAAAGATAAAAAATTTGTTGAATTTGTAGAAAAATTAGTTAAGAAGAATGTTGTTAAAGCTGTTGATAGAACAGAAAGAATATTAAAGAAATCAAAAACTCCACAACAAATAAGAAGAGCTTTCACTGAGTTTAAAAAGACGATGAAAGGTATGGTTGGTACAAGTATTGAAACCTATAAAAAAGCAGAAGAGTATTTAAAAGGTAAGCAAAACGGAACCATAACAGAGTCATATACAGAATGGGCAAATAAACAAGGAGAAAGTAAAAAAAAAGCGGTAACTGAAAAAAAAGAAGTAAAATTACCTGAAGAACCTAAATCAGAAAAGGTTCGTAAGAAAATTCCAATACTAGAAAAGGTTAAAAAATTAGCTAAAGCTGTAGCTCAGAAAGGTGGTGAACTTATAGTGAAAGCTGCTTCTATAGTACCTACTAAATCAGGTAATAGCTACACAATAACAGATAGTAAGGGTAGTAAAATCAAATTTTATAATAGAGAAGGTAAGGTAGGTAATCAAACTATAGATACGTTCTTAGCGAAGTATATATCACAAGATACAGTAGATGTAAAAATAAAATTAGTTTTACCACAAGAAGGACAAGAGAATGTTGTAAACATTGATGGTCAATTATTTTTTCAATTTGGTAATGACCTTTATCAATATAAAATGGTCGCTGAGGTTGATGGTCAAGTAATAGGAACTATTGAATATAGAGACTATGATGTAAAAGACGAAAACATTACCAGAGCAAAAAAATCTACTACAGTCAAAGAAAAAATAAAAGATACTAAAGAAAAAATAAAATCTATTTATGAAAAGGTAAAATCTAAAGTAACTCAAGAAGAAACAAAACCATCTAAGGATAATTCATTTGAAAAATATGATGGAGCTGTACCTAGAAGAAATCATGAGGTATATACAAATGCTGGATTAGGAGAGTATGTTATGTTACAAAGACTTATACAAAAGGGATTAGTACCTGCTGACCAAGCTTATATTATAAGTGGAGAATTGTTAGATTCTTTTGGAAGTGAAGCTGTATCATTAGCTATAGGTAGTACATTATTAATAAGAGAGGGAGGAACCATAGGGACAGACATTATACACGAAGGTGGTCATGTATGGTATAGAATGCAAGCTGAATCTCCATTAATTAAAAGAGTAAATAAACTATTAGTTGAATCAGATATATTTGATTTAACATCTATACAATATCCTGAACTAACATTAATTGATGTAGGAGGAACTGTTATGACAGTAGGTACATTTGTAGAACTACAAAAAGGTATCATGAATAATAGTAATGAAGTAAAAAGTGATATTAAGGATATTATAACAAACATTATAAAAAATGAAGGAGTAGACGACACTAAAACAGCAGAGTTATATGTGTCTCTTATTACACAACTTACTACAAAAAGAAGAGGGGGAGCTATAGCTAAAAAATTATCTAACTTAGAACAAAAACATTTATTAGAAGAATCTTTTGTAAGAACATTAGAAGCTAATACTTATGGTAGTTTAAACTCTATTATAAAAAATAGTAAGGTACAAAAACAACTAGAAGAAGACTTAGTTAAGTTTTATCAAGAAACTAAAAAACTTGCTACAGAGGAAGAGGCTAGGGAATTTTTGAATTTAGTAGATGATGTAATACCTACCCTTACACTAGACGCTGCAATGAAACACATACTCTTAAACTTCGGTAAGAAGGGAACTATAGAAAATTCTGGGTATTCTGAAATTAAAAGAGCTAAAAAAGTAGCATTTAGAAAAGCTACAGAATATTCATTAGTACATACATTCTTAAACTATGAGTTAGGCAAAGGATTAACAGACGAGCAAATAGCAGATAATGTTATTAAAAGAATAGATAAATCTGGACTAATTAATTCTAAGTCATTAAAGAAAAAACAAAAAGACCAGTTAAAACAATATATAAAAGCTGTTTTATATACAACCAATCCTAAGTATAAAAAGAATTTAGCTGGTAGTGATAAATTGTTAATAGAAGCAATACTTAAAGAAAAAGGTATTGGTCTTAATTCTGAAGAAGGAAAACAACTTACAATACAATTTCAAGAAGAAGAGTTTAACGATGAAACAGATTTAAATTTAGCCGACCAACATAACGAAGAGTTAAAGAACATGAATATGCCTAAAACTCTTACTAACTTCTTTAAAGCTGTTGCTGAGATATATAATGTAAAACAAACAGAATCTCCTTTTGAAAGAAAGAAGCTAATGTATCAATTATATAATATCGCTAAAAAGGTAAAAAGAAATCCAGAAGATTTTATAATAATGGTAAGAGAAAGTAAATCTGTTGAAATACAAGAAATGCTTTCTATATTAGATAATAAAGTATTTGAAAACGAAAACTATACAGACGCTAAATTATTACAAATATCTAATATATTCCAAAGTATGGTAATTGAAAGATTACAGGGAGATATGTTACTTATAAAAGAAGGTCAATACGAATGGAAGGACAACACGTTATTAAGTAGAACAACAGAACAAAGTCTTATTACTAGAATGATAGACAGTTGGTCTAATTTATCTAAAGCTAAACAGAAACAAAAAATGTCTAGTTTAGAAAATATATATAACAAAGTTGCAGAAGATAATTATAGCGAAGCTTCTAAACATCAAGGTACAATAGCTATATTAGAAACTTTATTTAAAGATACAGATGGTTTTGAAAGAATAGATATGGACGCTGTATTAAACGAAACAATTATA
>Ga0098059_1000548_pt1 | contig 22069 bp, 15 predicted proteins | sample 20_taG_FD_92580 | JGI IMG/M metagenome (GOLD analysis project Ga0098059, IMG submission 92580) | Marine viral communities from the Subarctic Pacific Ocean - 20_ETSP_OMZ_AT15318 metaG | ecosystem: Environmental > Aquatic > Marine > Oceanic | place: Subarctic Pacific Ocean | collected 2015-01-19
ATTATTATTATTATTACCCTTAACATTATTAGGACAGAACTGTGTACCTACTACTATTATTATTAACCTTGATCAATATCAAAGTGAGACCTATTGGACTATAGAGGATACTAGTGGTAACATGCTTACCTATGGTTCTAACTATGGTTCACAGCCTGACTATGCTTCTATTATAGAGCAAAGGTGTTTACCTCCTGGTCAATTAACCTTTACGATATACGATTCTTATGGAGATGGGTTAAATGGATCAATGTGGGGTGGTTTAGATGGTTCTTATTATGTAGTACAATGTTATGATACTTTAATATCAGGTACAAATCCTAATTTTGGTTATGATACTGCACACGTGTTATTGTCCGCTCCATGTCCGCCAATATTTGGTTGTATGGATTCTTCTTACGTAGAATTTAATCCTAGAGCCGATACAAGCGATGGCTCGTGTTCTACTTTAGTAGTGTTTGGTTGTATTGATTCTACTATGTACAACTACGATTCTACAGCTAATACAATGTCTTTAGTTCCAGCATGTGATTACATATTAACATTAACAGATTTAGTTGGAGATGGTTGGGCAGCATCAAACTTAGAAGTAACACAAGGTGATAGTGTTTGGAACTTTACATTAGATACAGCTGCTTACTCACAAGAGTATATTATAAACTTAAAAGCACCTCAACCGGTTTCGTTTAAGTTTTCAATATCACAACAAGCGTTTCAATCAGCCGCTCATTGTGGGTTTAAACTAACAAACCCATTAGGTATGACTATAATAGAAGTTATACCACCTTTTATACAGCCATTGTTCACGAGAACAGTACCAACTTATTGTGGCAATTACTGTATTGACAAGGTATTTGGGTGTATGGATCCATTAGCATTAAACTATGTAGATACAGCAAATACATCTACGCAATGTTTTTACGTTCTTGGCTGCACTAACTCAGCTTATTTAGAGTATTACACTCAAGGTTTTGTAGCTGATACTAGTGATGGTAGTTGTAATACTCCCGCTGTTTGGGGATGTACTGATGAACACGCATTTAATTACGATCCGTCAGCTAATATTGATAATGGTGGTTGTATAGAAGTTGTAACAGGCTGTATGTCTAGTATTGCTTTTAATTATAATCCACAAGCAAACACACCTGATACTTGTATACCTTATATTTATGGATGTATGAGTTCAATTGCTTTAAATTACGATTCGTTGGCTAATACAGATGATGGATCTTGTATTGGCGTTATATATGGATGTATGGATACATTAGCTTTTAATTTTGCTCCATTAGCTAACGCTGATGATGGTAGCTGTATTCCTACTATATATGGATGTATAAATCCAGTAATGTTTAATTACTGTGATACTTGTAATACGAATGATGGTAGTTGTATAGAAGTATTATATGGCTGTACTGACTCAATAATGTTTAACTATAACCCACTTGCGAATGTTGATAACAATAGTTGTGTTCCTTTTATATATGGCTGTACTGATCCTTCTATGCTCAACTACAATGGTCTGGCGAACACGGAAGATTTTAGTTGTATTCCTTTTGTTTACGGTTGTACTGATAGTACTGCTCTTAACTATGATACGTTAGCAAACACTGAAAACGGTTCTTGTATAGAGATAATAGTTGGATGTATGGATTTAAACGCTTACAATTATGATCCACTTGCAAACGTAAATTATGGGCATGATTCTTTAGGGTGTTTATATGCAGCGGATTGGTGTGTGAATGGATCTGGTAATCCTTTTTATTTAAACGACGAATGTTATGCTTGGGTAATATCAGTAGATGATTACTGTTGTACAAATGAATGGGATACACTTTGTAAGTTAACGTATGATCATTGTGCGTTGGGAATTCCTAAACCTGAATCTAGAATAGCATACACTAAAAAATTAATAGCTATAACAGATATATTAGGTAGGCCTTCAAAAGAAATACCAAATACAACATTGTTTTACATCTATGATGATGGAACAGCAGAGAAAAGAATAATAAAAATAAATAATTATAAATAAATGATTAAAAATTCTATATTATTACTAATATTATTAACAAATACAGCTATAGCTCAAATTAATTTAGATGAATATTTGCAAGATTTTAACTTACAAAAGACAGTAAAAAAACATTTAAAATTTGCTACAATTTATGGAGCAGTAAATGGAGGGACTTCTGTATCTGATGTTAAAACATTTTCTGTTGTCTCAGGAGAACTAGAAGAAGGTTTAACGGAAACTCCTTATGATTACTCTGTTACTTTTGGAATTAGAAAAATAGCAAGATTTGGGTATGAAAATAAAGCTACTACTTTTTATGATGGGACAGAATCTAATTATAGTGATGCCGCTACTGTAGGTAAAGTACAGGGATTTGAGTATTTATTTGAAATGGATTATGCTAGACAGCAAGGAGTAGATTATATAGATCAACATCATTTTATTAGATATAGTTCTGATGATAATTGTGATGGTCCCTTTTGTGTAGATCATTTTGCAGCCAAAGTAGAATACTTAAAAGACGGATTTGCTGATGTTGAATACTTTGAACTATCAGAAAGATATAGACGAAAGAAGAATAAGAATTTATCTTGGAACATTGGAGCAGTACATAGACTTGCTGAACCTTATGGTTATGATCCTTTAGCAGAATGGTTACTAAGTAATGGGAATCTACATTATACATATTTAGCTATAATGGAAGGTTATACAATAGATGTATCTGCAAATGAATATAAAGATCCTAATGGGAATATAGTTGCTAACAGTGCTGAAGTATGGAAAGAAGTCGTTATACCTCAAGTATTAGCTGATTATAGTGAAAAGAAAAGAAATGAATTAAAAAATCAAATCCAACATTCTATTGTTATAGGATTTGATTATTATAAATATAATAAAAATACTTGGCTTCATGCATGGGGTAACTTAATGCCTTGGCACTATGATGATGGTAGTGAATTTTCATATCATAATTATATAGAAGATGATCAATGGTACGATTATTCTGGAGGACTTATTTATGGGATAAAAGTAAATAAACAATTAGGCTATTTTGTAGAAGGTAAGTATAATAAGTATTGGAATCGAGAGTGGTACGATTTCAAATTAGGAGTAAATTATGTAATATTTTAGTATTAACTTTAAAAATTAAAAACAAAATGAAAAAATTATTATTAACAGCAGTTGCAATTTTAACAACAATATGTACATATGCACAGTTCTCAGTTCTTACTACAGTTACTTCTGTAGAAGATGAAGCTGGAGAATCAACTTATAGTGTTACAGATAAGATTGGTGCAGGTTATGATGTAAGTGATAAACTTATGGTTGGTATTACCATGGATGGTGAAGATTCTTATGAATTATTAGGACGTTATTCAATTAAGAATGATATTTGGGCTACATGTATATATAATTATGAGAAAGACTCTGAAGCTGAATTGAAAGATAAATTAGATTTAGGGATTGGATATTCTTATAATATATGGAATAACCTTTATATTGATCCTAATTATACTATGCCAGTAAAGGAAGATGAAAATGGTGAGAGAGAAGGAAGTTTTAATTTAAGTATTTCGTATAACTTTTAAAATAAAAAAAAATGAATTGGATAAATAGTTGGGCAAAAGGAAATAAAAAAGAAAAGTATGAAGTATCTATTAGATTAGGTAGATTAACTGTATTAGAGATTAAAGTTTGTTTATTTTGTGAAGAAGGTTGTTCTGCAAAAAGATTTAGAGTGATAGTACTAAACTTTGGATGTGAATTATAATGACAATGAAAGAAGACATATCGTTAATGGAACATAGAATGAATTCAATGGAAGATAAATTAGATAAGATGGATGCTAAATTAGATATGTTAACTGAGAAATTACTTGATCCAGATTATGGAGTTACGGCAAGAGTGAATAGAAACACATCTTATCGTAAAGTTATGAGTAAAGCTCTTTGGGTAGTATATACTATATTAACAGGTTTAATAATTAAAACGTTTTGGAAGTAATATGAAATTAAAAGTAATACGATTTAGTAGTCAAAAAGATTCAACGAATGGATTGTTATTTAATTCAACTGCTGGAAATAAGTTTCTATGTTATACTCTAGAAGATGAAAGGCGAGAGAAAAAAGTAAAAGCAGAAACACGTATTCCTTCTGGGACGTATAAAATATTATTAAGAAAAGAAGGAGGGTTTCATGCAAGATATGAAAGTAAATATGGATCTATGCATAAAGGTATGTTACATATACAAGATGTTCCTGGATTTGAATGGATCCTCATCCATACCGGGAATACAGATGAACATACTGCAGGATGTTTGATTTTAGGAGATACACAAGAAAATAATATAATAGCTGAAAATGGATTTGTTGGAAGATCTACAACTGCATATAAACGTGTATATCCATTAATAGCAAAAGAGTTAGAAAAAGGAGAAGAAGTAACAATTGAATATATTGATTTAGATTAATGAAAGTTATTGGCCAGATACCACATGATGTAGATGGAGCTACTACTACTATAGATAAGCAACACTTATTATTAGGTGATCTTACTTCTATTGTGGCTGGAACAGGTTTAAATGGTACTAATTTAACTGGGCCGATACCTACTCTCAATGTAGATACGACATTACCTGAATTAAGTGCTTTTGGAACAGCGACTACTCCTATAACAATAACATCTGATACTGTTACTTTTACATCAGCTAATGCAGATGATCCTACTATAATAATTGAAAATACTGCGGTTGATGATCAAGCTGCTAGATTACAATTTAAAAAACATAGAGGTGTTGCTGCAGTAGATGGGGATAATATTGGAGAAATAGACTTTTGGGGTTATAATGATGGAACTCCAACCGAGCAAATGTATGGTAAAATATCTGTTGAAATCCAGGATTCAGCAACTGGAACAGAGTCTGGAATAATGTATTTAAGTGTAGCTAATGTTGATGGAGGAGTAAATACTGGATTAAAACTATATGGTGGAAATCTTGGGAGCTATGAGATTGACGCTGAAATTGGAAGAGGAGCATCTTCGATTACATCTATACAAGGAACATTATCTATGGGTAGTACAGCTGCTATGACTAATGCTGGTTTATTATCTGTAGGAGCTCAAACTAATATAACTAGCTTAGGAACGTTAGATTGGCTAAAAATAACCTCAGATTCAAGTATAGGAGCTCCTGCAATAGATCTTACACATAATGCTGTGGCTCAACCTGCTTTATCTATAAACGCAGCCAATACAACCTCTCCGATTGTAGATATAACCGCTACTCATCTAACAACTGCCCCTGCTATTTATATTCGTTCCGGTGATACTACTAAGAGTATGTATCTTCAGCAAGAGATAACTACAGTTAATAATTTATCACCAGTCGGATTAACTTTAGAGCAAACTAAAGCTTCTGTTACAAACTCTTCTAAAGCGGCTGAACTGTATGGGGTTTATAGTAAAGTAAGCGATACGGCTAAAAATAATGCGGCTGCAAATAATCATATAAGAAACTTATCGTTAGAATCAAATATGACTCATCCAGATGGTACAACGTCTATATATGGTATTTATAACATTGTAACTGGGTCTGCTGATAAAGCTGCGGGAATTTATTCTAATGTTGCTAACACTTTAGGGCCAGATATATGGATGGTTGATTCCGCTGACACAACTAATTATTGTCAAATTGGAACTCTAGCAAATGGTGCGTTAAATATTGTAACACACGATCAGTCAGGCGCTGATGCTAATGTTAGTTTTACGGTAGATGGTACATTCGCCGTGGCTTCAACGGGAATAGATATAGCAGCAAATGGGACTATTACAAATGCTACGTGGCAAGGAACAGCAATAGATCAAACTTACTTAACAGGTCAAAGTGGAACAAACACTGGTGATCAAACTACAGTTTCGGGAAGTTCTGGAAGTTGTACTGGTAACGCAGCAACAGCAACTACAGCCGGTACTGTAACAACCGGAGCACAACCTAATATTAATCAAATAGGAACAGATGGCGACACCTTAACGTTACATGCGGATAATATTACGGCTCAAAACACAACAACAAGCAAACCTGCTTTAAATCTAATAAATCAAACAGACGACAGCAATGCAGCTATAATAAACCTTATTAAGCAAAGATATGATGCAGGAGAAAGCATACCTATTCAGGCTGGGGAAGCTAATGATTTGTTAGGTAAAATATATTTTCAGGGTTATGATAACCAATCGCCCCCTTCAACACCAGGCATCCAAACTTACGCGACAATTGTGGCATCAATACACGATCCTACTCAAACCGAAGAATCTGGGCAGTTATTGTTTCAAATAGCAAATCATGATGGTGGATTAGGAAATGGTTTAAAACTAATAGGTGGAAGTCAAGATAATGAAATTGATGTAAATATTGGATTAGGGGCAGATTCATCTACTATCGTAGCAGGTAATTTTAATGCAGAAGGATATTGTAATATTGGCGCAAATAAGAGTTATAACATTGATGATACCGAAATTATATCAGATTCTTCTTCTGGAACAGCCACTTTAAAAAATATTGATGCTTTAGATGCTACTACAGCTGCTACAATAAAAAACGCTGCTACTCATGCTCAAATTATAAACCTGAAAGGTTACGGTACGGTAGCATTAAACTACCAATACCCTGAAGATTCTGCAGATAATCAAGCGCCGTTCCAATTAGCTATAGATTACACGGCTTCTGCTATTGCTGATAGTGTTACCATTGGCCAATCTTCACTGTTTAGGGCTAGTGGTTTTCATTTTCCGTTCGCTTGTGTTTTAGATTCAATTCAATATCAAGCAACTGTAAATAATTCTTCTGGAGGTACTCAAGGTAATATTACGGTTGCTCTTGTACAATACGTACCTCGTGAAACTGGGACAAATGATTATTTTAGAGCAACATATGATGAACAAGAAATAGTAGGAATAGGAACTAACAATAGAGTAAAAACAGTAGACGTGTCATCACCAGGAGTAACAGCTATAGCGGCTGGTAGTCATATGATGCTAATGTTTAAAGGTGATTCTGATTCAGTTGGAGATACAGCTGTTATAAGTGTGGCTATGAAAATAACGTATTAAATAAATGGCATATATACATTCAAATATACTATCAGTTGGAGGAACGCCACAAAAACTATATGGTCTAGTTGAAAGTGATATTGTCTTAACTGAATTAACATTAACTAATATCAATGATACTCAATCTTGTTTAATTGATTTATTTCTCTATGGAAGTCATACTTCAGTTACTGGGCAGAGATTCTATATAATAAAAAATTTAACCTTATTTAAAGGTACAAGTATACAGTTTGATTCGTCTGATATAGGTTATGATAATAAATTATATGATTTATATATACAACTTAGAGATTCATCGAGTAAACTTGACGTAAAATTAAAAACAACATAATTATGAGTATATTAACAAATCTATTTTCAGGTGGAGCAGCAGACCTAGTAAAAGGAGTTGGTGGAGTTATAGATAACTTACATACATCTAAAGAAGAAAAGCTTGAGGCAGAAAGAAAGATAAAAGAATTAATGGCTAACTATGAAATTGAGATGGAGAAAAACATCACAAGCAGATGGGAGGCTGATTTAAAATCAGATTCATGGCTTAGTAAAAATGTTAGACCATTAGTATTAGTATTTTTAATAGTCTGTACCATGCTGTTAATATTTATAGATGCAGGTGCTTTAAATTTTGAAGTTAAATCTTCTTGGGTGGATTTATTACAATTAGTATTAATAACTGTAATTGGGGCTTACTTTGGAGGACGTAGCCTTGAGAAGGTAAAAAAATAAAACTATGACATTAGATGAGATTACATATAATTTATTAAATCTTATTCGAGGGGGAAGGCTTAGTCATGATGAGCATATATCTCCGGAGCAGATCAAATTTAATATTAAACATTATAGAGCTATGTTTATTAGACGAGATTATGCAAAACATGGATTTATTAGTAGTCATATTGAACAAGATTTAGGATGTTTAGAACTTACATACGTTGATTCTGTAAAGTGTTGCAGTCCAAGCTCTGCCCAGGAAACTGGATGCTTAGTGTATAGAACAGTAAAGGAACTTCCTAAGACAGTTCGATATAATTTTAAAGAGGCCTTATCTTATATTGGGGACGTTACAGGGGTAGGTACTATTCCGTTTATACCTGCTAATACTGTACAATATTTAGCGTATGATAAATATACTAAAGGAAAATATAAAGCTTATATGATAGATAATTATCTCTATGTTTATAATGCTGATGGGTTAAAATATATAAATGTTCGAGGAGTATTTGAGGATCCTTCAGAGGTTGCTACGTTTGATTGTAACGGCAGTGATTGTTATAACGATAGTTCTTCTCCTTTCCCTATTCCATTAGATATGATAGAAAGAATTAATACTGGAATATTAAGTAAGGAGTTAGCATTACTAGGAGGATCGTTTACTGATACAGTTAATGATAGAGCTCAAGATTCTAAAACTATAGTTCCAAGATCTGCAGGAGGAGGAAAACAAAAATCATAATGGATCATACTTTAAGAAATATAACAAAAGAATATATTAAAGAATATGGAGACATAGATACAAATCTCTTTCGAGATATTTGCTCGGAGTTCAATATGTTGCTAATAGATGAGATCTTAGACGGGAAAGAAATTAATTTAGGGAATAATTTATCTACTCTTTCTATTATACGAAGGGAAAGAGATCCAAGGTCTCCTAGAATTGATTGGGGAGAAAGTAATAAATATAAAAAAGAATTGTTAAAAGAAGGAAAAGAGTTATATGATGTGATAACCGGAAAAGGAACTAAATGGCATATATATCATACTGATGAATTTTATTGTAAATATTATTGGAGAAAAGGTAAATGTAAAGTAGCTAATAAATCAGTATATAGATTTGATGCTACTAGAGGAATAAAAGGAAATAAAGAAAAGTTAATTCATTTACTAAAGAAAGATGATTTAGCTTATTTAACATTTAAAAAACATTAAAAATATGGCTAAACTAAAATACAACAAAGGTGGGTATCAATCGATAGCTGCCGCTACAGTAAAAAAAAGAAAAGAAGGTAGAAAAAACCCTTTAATTACTGAATCTTACGATAGGGATCAATCAAATCTTAAATATACAGGAACTAAAAAAAGCATCTTTCAAGATACTACTGTTAAAAACCTAAAGAAAGATAAATCTGTTGTAGGAGGATTATCACCGGATTATGACACTTTTCAGCAGGCGTTTCAGGCTGCTAGAAAAAAACATGCTATAAAGTTTAAATATAAAGGTAAGGAGTATTCTACAATAACAAGAGTAGAACAAAAACAAGGGATTAAAGCTGGAAGTAAGGAGCATATAGCTATTATGAGAAGTGGTAAAGATTATGTAGATTGGGGGAGTAAAAAGAAAGATTCTTTTACTTTAACTACTCAAAACATAGTTAAAACTAAGAAAAAGAAAAGATTAGGGGGGTTTAGAGAAGATTTTATTTTACCTCCTCCAACAGAAATTTAAAATTAAAATAATATGGCAGTATATAAAACAATATCAAGTAAAGCAATTATACGTAAGGTATTTAGAGATCTACGTCCATCAGATGATAATTGGATTGATGATGCTATTGAATGGATAGGTGAAGCTTTAGAGCATATAGGTGCAGCACCTCAACTTGTTCAGAAACAATGTGTATTAACAGTAGCTGATCATAAAGTTTTATTACCTTCAGATCTTTATTATATAAATCAAGTTGCTGTAAATAACAGTGTATCCCCTACAACAGCTTCAGAGTTAAATACATTATTAGCTAAGATAGCAGATTTAAAAACTCAAATAGTTACAGCACAAACTGCAGGTTTAGAATATACTTCTACAGCTAAGGTTTTAAATGAAATAAATTCACGGTTAGTAATACTAGAAAATATTTATTTTAGTGATGGTAACCAACTACATGCTTTACAATATGGAGCTAGTACTTTTCATAAAAGTATGCATTGTGTTGGATGTACAAATGAGAATGCTGTATATGAAGAGACTTATATTGTGGATGACGGATATGTTAAGACGTCATTCATAAGTGGAAAAATATGTTTAAGCTATATGGCCTTTCCAACAGATGCAGAATGCTTTCCTTTAGTACCAGATGATATAAGTTATAAAGATGCTATGTTCTGGTATGTCTACAGACAGTTGCTTTTAGCTTATCCTAAGTTTAAGAATAATGGTATAGACTATGCATTTGCTGATGAGAAATGGAGATACTATTGCACACAAGCTAGAAACGCGGCTAACTATCCAGATATAGATAAGTATGAATCATTTTTAAATCAATGGGTTAGATTAATTCCTGATATAAATAAACATGACGAACTATTTGAAGGTTTAAATACAAGAGAGAATTTACATAGAAGCTAATGGCAAACGAACAAAGAGTATTAAAAGGATTATTTAAAGATGCAGGAGAATTAGATCAAGCTAAGGATACTTGGAGGTATGCCTTAAATGCCCTAATGAATGAGCAAAAAGGTACAGTATCTAATGAGTCTGGAACTAAACTTAATGGATATTTACCAGAGAGAACAGGAAGCTCAAGTACAAATAAAAGTGATCCTCATCATTGGAAGGTTATAGGAGCTATAGAGATAGATTTTAATAGAACGGTCCTATTTGTACTGGATACTAGACTCTTTTGTGACGGTTCGGGAGCTGCCGATGCATATTATTCAAGACACTTTATTGCGTTATGGGATGGAGTAAAAGATACACATGATAAAGTTAGAGTGTTATATAAACCTCATACTGATCCTGCTAACGTAGAGAAATATTATCCTTTTGATTTAGGATTTGACGAAGCTTATCCTATTACTGGTACATTTAGAATTGATTCTAAAGAAGATGTAATAGTTTATTGGACAGATGATCTTAACCCTCCTAGAGCCTTTAATATCTCAAGACAGTTAAGAGCTCTTGATGATGTAACTTCGCCTTCTCGTGATAGAGTAGACTGGTTATATGCTATAGATCCTAGTGATACACATAAAAAACATATTAGCTTATTAAATCTATTTCCTGCCTCTGGGACAATACCTACTATATTTCAAAAATTTTCGTCTACTAATTATAAACCTATTGGACAAGGAGGAGGACTATTAACAGGAGTTTATTATTTAGCAGTAGCTTACGTAGATGAAGATTTTGTATCAACAAATTATTTAGCTGTATCTAATCCTGTAGCTATTGTACCCGAATTTGAACATACAAGACCTACTACTAAACGAGATGGTGCTCCGCCGGGCACACAGACTTCTAAATCTATAACGTGGCATGTCATTGATCTTAATACAGATTATAAATATATAAAATGTGCTATTATAAGAAAGAAAGAAGATTCAGTTGAAGTTTTTAAATTAACTGATAAAGTAATTACAGGTAGTATAAAGTCTAGCACTAATAGATTACATATTACTTTTGCAGGAACCGAAGGATTTGAACCCCTTAAAGTAGAGGATGTTATGATTGATACTGTTGCCTATGATGCTGCTAAGACAATCACACAGATGGATAACGTATTATATATGGGGAACTTGAAAGGCTCTCCAGATTTGGGGTATCAAAAATATGCGAATAATATTAAGTCAAGTGCCCATGTTATCCCGATGCAGGGATTTGATCAACAGATATTAAGTTGGGATAACTTATACTCTGGATTTGCTAACTCTCCTGTAGATTCAATAGGAGGTACTATAGCAGATATTGATCCTACTAAATCGTATAGAGATCCTAACATGAATACATATCATAAGGGATATAGAAGAGGAGGTGTATATGCGTTCTATATTGCATTTATATTGAATGATGGTAGTATGTCATATGCTTATCATATTCCAGGAAGAACACCTATACAGGCTAAAGATGTATGGCCTGTTAGGTATGGGGCTATGTTTGGAGGCAATACAACAAGAACTAACTATGAATTTTGGGGAATGCCATCAACTGGCACTAACGATGTATGTCAACATCAGAAAAAAATACATCCTGGAGTTAAGATATTTCATTTTTATGATGTAAGTGAAGCATTTGCTTGGACGACTTCAATGAAAGCTAATGCCAGAAGACTTCCCTCTTATGGGTCACCATCTCCTGCTCTGCGCACAGCCGGTAGAAATATGGGGTATTGGCATAATTTAAATGAAATTTATCCTTATACTGAGAACTCACAGGTATGGGATAGAAATACTTATATTAGCAATACAGGACTATTAAAAAACCAAGCTCAAAATTGGTATAATACTTGTAGTAGTTGTGGACATGATGACTATGGAATGCAAGGACAATCAGTAAGACATCATCATTTCCCTACTAATGTAAACCCTTTTGCTACGATGATAAGTAATGAAGAAGGTGGGAATGCAGAATTAAGTCAGACTGTAATGCCAGTAAGTAATACTGTGTTTACAGGACATTTTAAAGCTGGTATATCTTATTCTGGTTTTTGGCATAGTAAGACTTATTCTCAAACCAAAACATGTCATGGAATATATCAACCTTTAGGCGCAGCTAGTGGTATTAATCCCGACCTTGGGGCCTCAAATACACCTCCATATAGTGATAGTGCTAACGCTGTAATAGCTGTAGAAAATAATACTATAGTAAAAGTAAATGTACATGTTAGAGTTCATAATGATAATAATGGGTGTTCTAGAGAGTTTAGAACTAGAATTAGATTTAAGACAACAGGCTCTGCTAGTCCACAAACAGCAGCCAGTTATTCCCAACACATATGTCATAATTGTTATGAGAATGTAGTATATAGTGGAACGGCAACTGTTCAAGCTGGGGGATCTGTATGGGTAGAGGGAGAAGGAGATCAAGCTGGAACATATGCTAACGGATGTAAAAGGAAAGGTCCTGACTGCGGATCAGCAGAAAGACATATTGAATATCTGCCATATTCTAGCCATGATTCATATGTAAAATTTACAATATCAATTGGTAGTGGTACTCACGTAGATACAGATGTTAATCTTATACAGGATGTTACACGATTAGGTATTAGCTTTGATGATATTAATATTCCAAAATCTTACTACGATAAGATTCAAGGGTTTAGGATCTATTATGCAAAAAGAACTTATAATAATAAAAGAATGTTGGGGCAAGCCCCTCTAATTCCTATGAGACAGGGAGTTGGACGTCTCGGGATATGTGAAGAAGCTCTTGCTGTAGGTAATACTACTCCTTCTGATGTAATTGACCAAACACTTTCAGTTGCGGCTACAGGCTCAGAGCCTTGGCTCTCTAAAGAAGCGTGGGCAGGGCCTCCTTCAGATTACCCATTAACAAATATGTTTACATCTACACAGAATACGCGTGCTATATATAATGGGTCTACTTGGTATTTATATAGTAGTGCTAATCCTACAGAAGCGTATAAATATTTTTCATTTTATGGGTTTAATTTATTAAGAAATCATCACAGTTTATCTCCAGCAACGCATATAGAATTAACTTATGTTGCTAATAATTGGACTTGGAATGGTCCTACTCTCTTCCAAGATAAGAAGATGCTTTCTGAAATTCAGTTGACTGGTTCCCCTCCAGCTGCAGATACGAGTGATTCTGGATTATATAAGGTAACAGAGAGATGGGGCTGGGATAATTTAGGTGAGGAGCAAAATTGTTATCCTCCAGAAATCCGTTCTGCACTATTTGCAGGAGGTAGATATATGGAAGCTAATAACTTCTTAACAGGTAGGTATCTACTACATAGATTTTTATCACAAAAAGCTAAAACCTATCTTGCAGGTGATACTATACTTCAAGCTAAACCTTTAGGATTCCCAGGTAAAATTATTAATACTTATGGAGATTCTACTATAGCATTAGCTTTAAGAGACAGAGGAGAATTACCAGCTTTATATGCATCTTTAGATGGAGAATTGGCAAAATTACCAGGTCCAAATTATTGGTGGTCGACAGGTGTTCCTAATACTGCTTCATGTATATATGGAACTCCTTCTGTAAATGCTTCAACATTACAACCTAAATTAGCTAATCCTTATTTAATGGATTCTACATATAAGAATTTTGTTCAAAGTTGGAACCAAGAAACTGAAATAGATGCAACATCTAATCTTACATATATAGCTAATTTATGCGCATTTAAGACAGATGTTTATAGATCTGTAGACAACCAAGAGTTAGTATGGACAGGTTTTCAGGTTACAGGAGAGGATTTAAATAATTTCTTTTTTGACGATGCTAAATATGTACCTAATTTTCAAAATCCTTCTAGTCCTACTTATTTAAATCCGAAGACCAATACTAAATTTGGTCAGCAATGGAGGCCAGATATAGTACCTTTCTTATATGCACCTAGTATTGTTATAGATGGTAATACTAGTTCAAGCGGGGCTACGGCTACGGCTACTATTGATGCTGACGGAAAACTTTCAGGGATTACTGTAGATACTTCTGGGTCTGGTTATACTACTGCTAAAGCTTTTGTTATGTATAATCAGAAACATATGTCTTGGTTAACCTTAACCTGTACTATATCAGCAGGGGGAGTATCTGCTATTACTTTTGCTGACACGCAAAATACATTTAAAATTGAGACTGGAGAATGTGCTGAGAACTGTTCTAATCAGTTATGGAAAGATAAAGATACATGTGAGACTGGAGGTTGTTATAATTCTGGGAGTCAGCAACGAATAACTTCTAGTATACAAGTAGGAACAACAACTCCTATAACTGATGAAGCTTCATGCCTAGTAAATGGATATGGGTCAAAATCGATTGGATGGTTTAATCTAACCTATTATGAAGGTCTTACACAGTCTGAATATAATGCAAAACCTGGAGTAAGCCTGTTTGGAGGCTGGACAGCATATATATGGCAAGGAGGAGAACCTGGTAATGTCTGGTTTCAAGATTGTGGAGGTATTTATGGAGGAGATACAGTTATTTCACGGTATGGTATTGCTACCGGAGCAAGTGTATTAGAAGAAACTAGAAAGGCAAATCCGGTACATGCACTTCATTATCATATAATTGAAAGTGATGATAATATTAATTATAGACATTCGGAGAATAAAGATAGTACCTATTATCCTAATGATATAGCACAAGATATGTTACAATCTGTTGGAGCAACTGTCGATCCAACTTCTAAAGATAATCTTAAGTATGATAAAAACTTTTCTTCTCTTAATGATATTAGAACAGCCATTCCTTTACCTCTGAAAAATACAGATAGAAGTACATTCCCTACTAGAACTATTAGAAGTACTAAAAATGATGCTACTGGTATAATAGATAACTATAGAATTTGGTTAGCAAATCAGTTTAAGGATCTACCTAAGAATAGAGGACAATTGTGGAAATTGGCTACTTTTAATAATTTGATTTACTTTCATATGGAAGAAAGTTTATTCAAAGCTGCTGGTAAACAAACTATGCAGATGGGGGATGGAAGTGATGCATATGTAGGAAGTGGAGATATATTTAAACAGGAGCCGACAGAGATTATACAAACTAAAGATGGATATGGAGGAACACAATCTCAATACGCAGCGTTAACTACTCGTTATGGATATTTCTTTATTGATAGAAAAGGGAAGAAAGTATTTTTAATGAAGGATAAATTAACAGAAATCAGCTCTTTGGGTATGGAAAACTGGTTTATTGATAATATGAACTATAGTTTAATAGCATATGGAGCAACTGAATTAGATTCAGTTGATAACCCCATATCAGGATTAGGATACCATTCTGTATGGGATCCTTATAATAAACGTATATTATTAACTAAAAGAGACCTAGAACCAACACAGGCTTTCATAGATGCTTTCAATCTCCCTCCTAATGGGAATGGCTCTATTGCAAATGGCACTATTCAGTGGAGACCAAACTATGGACAATTTGCAATACGTTCAACTATCAAAATAGTAAACAGCTCTATAGCAAAAGTTTCATCAGGATACGTACCTACAAATACGGGTGGTTCAGCTTGGGTAAGGTTAGAGTGGTCTGATCGACAATACTTTAAACAAGGAGGATGGACGCTTTCTTATTATCCGGATCAAAATGTATGGGGTAGTTTTCATAGTTATATACCATATATCTATTTTAATACTTCAGAAACATTTTATTCTATAACAGATCATTTTCATCCTTGGACAGGTGACGGAGAAATACCGCTAGTTTATGTTTCTGGAATTACTATTCCTGGATATGATGATATTAATGAGTTTTTTGAAGCTACTGGTTCTACGGTTGGTAATAAAGGTATATGGGAGCATAATACGGGAGCTAAAGGTTTCTTATACCAAGATAATATATTTAAAGTAATGGCCGATTCTGCTGCCGTAGATTTTTATTCGTATGTGAAGTTTGAACTTGAAGTAATTCAAAATAGTTTAAAAAGTATAGATACCTTAACTTCAAGTATTGGATTTGTAATTGATGTTACTAATGAGATGGGAGTAAGAGTTTTAGAACATGGGTTTACTAGTTTCTATGTTTTTAATACTTTACAAATTTCTGGAGATGAGACTTCAAGTGCTTTAGAGTATCTAATAAATATAAGAAGAATAGGGAATAGTTGGAAGATAAATAAATTTAGAGACCTCGCTTTAGATCTTGTACGTGGACCAATAGGAACAGTTTATACAGCTGCGGATCCTTACTATATGCCTACAAATACAAATATTGTAGGTGGTACAAATGTTGGAACACAGACAAGTCATCATGAAGAACCAATGTTTATTAAGAGGGGAATGTCAGAAATTGTTAATACGAACTATCTAGATTTAACCAAAACTAACCTACGAAGACGGAAATTTATAGATAAATGGATAGGAATTCGTTTAATTTATGACAATATAACAAATAATTTATTAAATTTGTATTCTACTTCTGTAGAAGCAAGAAAAATGTATAGATAAAATGACAACAAAAAGACAGCTTATAAGAAAAAAAGTTACACAATATAATCTTGGAGGTTTAAAACGTTTATATGAAAATGGTGGATCTCAATATGATAATAATACTGTTACTGCTGCAGGACAAGGCGGTGATCCTAGTACTACTATAATTAACGTTGAGTCTAATCCTGATCTATTACAGCAAAGAGAAGCTGCATTTGAGAATCTTAAGAATACAGAGGTACAAAGATTAAATCAAGTTACGGAAACAATCCAGAATCAACAATTAGTGGGAGAGCAGAATATACAACAAGCTGCGGATGCTGCTAATGCACAAGTAGAGAGTTATGCTGGGACTGTAAAGAGTGCTGCAGATAAGTTAAATGAAAGCGGTATACTTAATAAGGCATCTACAACAACTCCTACAGTGACTCCAAAAGTAACTCCAGGAGTAACTTCAAAAGCTGCGGTCCCAGTGAAAATGGATCCTAACCAATTAGTAAATCAGCCAGTAGCAACTTCAGCACCAACAGCTGGTATGGGGCAACCTTTACAGGTGCCAGGAGCTGGAACTACTCCACAGATAAGTCCAGGTGTAACTCCTCCAAAACCAGGAACAGACCCTGCTCTTAAAGGACTAACTACAGCAAGTAAAACGGCTGATACAGCAACGACAACATATGACCTCTCTAAAGCTACAGTAGATGGAAGTACAAAAGCGCAAGGAGTAGGAGCGGCAATAAAAGCTTATAAAGCACAAAGAGCAACTAACCAAGCTATTAAAGCAGGGGCAACAATGTCTTCTGCAGGTACTGCAGCCGGAGCTGGATGGTCAGCATTAGGATCTGCAGGAAAAGCTAATGTGATTGGAGCAGCAGCATCACTTGCAGGAGAAGGAATTAAAAAATGGTCAAGTGATGATGATGAAACAACAGTTAACTTTGGAGAAGGAACTGGAGCAGCTTTATCAGGCGCAGGAGCAGGTATGGGAGCTGCAGCAACGGCAGGAGCTATATATGGTACTTCATTAGGTCCTGTAGGTACTGCTGTAGGAGCTGGGATAGGAGCATTATATGGGATAGGTAAAGCTATATATGCTAGAAATAAAGCTAGAAAAGCAAAGAGAAAGATGGAACAAGCAATCGTGGCAAGCAAGACTAAATATAATAAAGAGTTAGGAGATAAATATGCACAGCAAAAAGGTATGCTATTAGGAGTACAAACTAGAATGAAAGAAACATCTGGATATGATACAGGAAGCGCCTCAGTTGCTAGATTTGGAGGCCCTAGACTTAGAAGAATAGCTGCTTAAAAATTAAAAAACTTATGGCAAAAAAACAACTAAAAAAGAAATTTCCAGTAAATAAATATCCTGAAGGAGGGTGGAAGAAAGCAACATCTTTTGGAGCAAAAGCATTAAAATATATACCAGCAGTATCACGTTCTGTAGGATCTAAAATATTAGGCCCTCTTGGGCTAGCATTAGGTGCTAATAAAGCTTATGCTCCTCCAGTTACAGATACTAAAACAGGAGTCAATAGCTTTACAGGGGAACAAGAATATACTCCACTAAGTCAGGGACCTCCTGCTTCTTGGGGAGATATGTCAGTAAATGTAGCTGATGTTAATCAACAACTATCAGCAGCAATGGCTCCTAAAATAAGACAAACAGGTGGTGTGGTATTACCTGGAGGGGAAATGCAACCTATACCAAATAGTGATGCTGTTCAATTTAATGGGGCTGCACATGAACAAGGAGGTATTGAGTTAGATCCACAAACAGAAGTAGAAGGAGGAGAAACTATGGATCAAGTTACTATGAGAGATGGAGGTAAAAAAGATTATTTCTTTTCTTCTCATTTAAAACATGGTGGACAACCGTTTTCAGCTAGACATAAACAAATCTTAGAAATGGGGGGAAGTCAAAGTGAAATAGATAACCTAGCTAGAATACAAGAGCAAGCAGCAGGTAGAGATGAAGGCCAAGTGGCAGCTACAGGAGGGTATAGAGAAAGTTATGCAAATGGAGGTATAAAGAGTCCATTTAAAAATAAAGAAGATGAAAGAGCATTTCAAGATTGGGCTAATGAAAAAGGTTATGATACTAAAGGATATGGATGGGGCAAGGCCAGTCAAGCTGCATATGATTCATATTTTACAGACTATCAAACTGAAAATACTTTACTCCCTGAAGTTGAAGTAAATGAGCGAATTATGACTAGTGGAAATACTACACATACATCTCCAGGAAATTATACAGATGGAGAAGGAAATAAGTATAAGCTAGATAAAGACGGTAACTGGCAAGTTAAATGGACAGAGTCAGATACATTTGAAGATCAACCTGCAGATACTGTAAATCATGCAGCACTTACTCGTGATGCTGAGGAGGATACTGGAAAAAAGACTAGAAGAAGAGGAGATATAGATCTTGTAACAGGTCTTGCTATGGGAGCACAAATTTTACCAGCATTAAAAGCAATGAGTGAAGATCCGGATTATATGGGTCTACATTCACAATATTCAGCAAGTAACGCAGGTATGTCTATGTCCCCTGAACTTAAGAAGATACGTTTAAAACGTATAAACATGGATGCTGATAGAGAAAGAAATGCAGGAGACTTAAGAAGTATGAATAAGTTTATTGAGAATAGTGGAATGGGGCCTGCTGGTATCGCTAATAGAATGGCTGCTTATGCCAAGAAACAACAAGGAGATAGAGAGATAACAGCACAAGAAGCTAAGATAAATGCAGGTATTAGTAATAGAGAAACACAAACAAATGTGGATATAGAAAAAACTAATGTAGCTAATACTATGGCAAATACACAATTTAATGCTAGACAACAGAATGCTTTAAACATGAGGAATGCAGAACTAGCATGGAAGACTGACGAGTTTAATGCTGCGGCTTCTGCTACTAATAAAGATAGAAGACTAATGGGTCTTCAAAGTGCAATGCAATCATTTGCAGGCATTAACTCAGATAGATTAATGTATAATGCTCAAGATAGAATAGCAACTGCTATGGCAGGAGATACAGGCGTTTTAACTAGAGAGGAGATTACTAGAGACTTATCAAAAGCATACCCTTATATGGCGGTAGAGTCTCAAGAATTTAAGACGATGGCGGAAGATACATATCTTAAGATGATAAAATCTAATGCATCTAAATCTAATCAAAATCAAAACGTATAATTATGGCGAATAAATATTCAAGATTTGAATTAAAACCTTATCAATCACAATATGTAGATCCTGGTTCCACTCAAGTAGCTGGGATTTTACGTCAAAGATATGATACTAATAGATCTAATTATGATATGTTAAATAGAGCTGCTGGTTCTATTAATACTCTTAAGGGTGACAGACATATTAAAGAGGCTGCTATGCAGAAAGTAGAAGGAGATTTTCAAAGAACTATTGAGGTAGGTAATTTTGAGAATGCTGGTAGAGTAGTAAGTGATGCTACAAATGACTTTATAGGGAATAGAGGGCTACAACTAGCTCAACAGTCTTATAGTGTTAGACAAAAAGAATTAGAAATAATAGATAGTTTAAGAGCGCAAGGTAAACAGGTATTAGACTTTAATGAGGTACGAGATACTGACCCTAAATCTGAAACTTTTGGACAAGTTATAGGGCATAGAACAGATGCTCATAGCTCTTATTATCAAGATCCAAGTAGTGGAGAAATGGTAGAAGATGTATATAGACCTGGATCTGAGATGATGTTAGATTACACACAACGAATGCAGACTTTACTGCAAGGTATAGCTAAAAGTGGAGGTAAATTAAAAGAAGCTGACATGGAGGGGTATCTTAAATATATGACAGGTGTATCTAGAAATAAGGCATATAACGTTGTTGAAGCGGCTTTGGGTTCTTATATAGATACAGATGAAGGTACGCAAGATTATAGACGTCTTACCGAGATTGAGGGAATGTCTGATGAAGATGCTAAAATAGATATTATTAATAGAATGAAAGGAGTTGTTGAGAAACAGATTGGTATGACTCCACATTATATGCAAGCTCCTGAAGGTGGAGGTCCTAATCCATATATTGATAAAGATGGACATGGTCAAATAGGTGGAGGTCAAGTCGATAAAGGTACTTTACTTGATTATTCAGATATTACAAGAGACTTAGCAGATTTAAAGGCGCAGAAGCATCCTAAAGGAAGTAAAAAAGATATAGAGAATAAAGAAAAAATTGAGGAATTAAAGACTAAGAAAAAAGATTATGAAAAACAGTTGCTATCGAATGATGATAGACTTAGCAAATCTGTAGACAAAGGAAATGCTATTTTAGGTAAGTATATGCCTTTACATGATATAATTTTTTCTATGACTACTGATGATAATTATAACCCTTTGAATATGATGTCGAAACATGCTACTGGGCCGTTTTCGTCACGAGATCTTAAAGGAAATCCATCTAGTATGTGGTTAGATGCTGAAAGTGAGAGAGAAATACTTGCCGCTCAATTTGATAGGCCTAATGTACTTGAAGTGATAAATGAACATTCTGGTACTAATTATACAAAGAAAGATTTACCAGGATTAAAAAAGGCTGCAGTTGAGTATTTCCAATGGATGCAAGAAGAAGGAAATGCTACTTATAAAGAAATAGATGAAACAGTGTCTGTTAAACAGTCTGATATGATTCATTTCTTTGGAGAAGGAGAGGCTAAGAAATTAAATGAAGTACAAGCTCTCTTTTCAGTTTATGAGTGGGAAGACTTTAACTTTGTATTTGATTCCGAAGAAGACAGAGAAGATGCTAAAGAGGCTTATAACAAAGCAGCTAAAGCAGGAGACGAAGGTAAAGCTGATATTATTAAATTTAATGGTATGACGATACCAGCTATAGGAGAAACTGGTAAAATGTGGGTAACTATTAATGGTAAAAGAGCTTTAGTTACAATTAAGGATGGAGATAAAATGGAAAATGTATCTAGAAAGCTTTATCAAATGTTAGGAAGAGAGGATTTAGCAGATTTACATAGTATATCCCAACAAATGAGCGAAGGAAATGTATCAAATAGAGATATGGTAAATAGAGATGTGCTTAGAATAATGAAGATGCAAGAGA
>Ga0098059_1000549_pt1 | contig 22065 bp, 19 predicted proteins | sample 20_taG_FD_92580 | JGI IMG/M metagenome (GOLD analysis project Ga0098059, IMG submission 92580) | Marine viral communities from the Subarctic Pacific Ocean - 20_ETSP_OMZ_AT15318 metaG | ecosystem: Environmental > Aquatic > Marine > Oceanic | place: Subarctic Pacific Ocean | collected 2015-01-19
ATCAGACTCCTCTCAATACGGCATACTGAGGGACTTCGACAAAAGGGTAGGCACTCAGATGGACAAGGAGAGGGAGGAGGCACTCGCTTCTGGGGAACCTGACTTCATGGAGTCTACGGGCAACGCAAGGGCTCCACCAACCAGAGAATCAAGGGCTTTCGATGAGGGTCGGGGTATCATGGCCCCATCAACAGTGAGTCAAACCAAGACTGGAGGACCCCTCACCAACCCATTCAAGATTCAGACCTCATTCGACACAATACCGTTCGATGCAGCATGGTCTTTGCTCAAAGATGAAGCGTCTGACCCATTCAGGATGAAGAGGCGCGAGATGCAAAGGGAGGTAGATGCGATGAAAGATGAGAAAGTGAGGAGGGGACTCAACACATTCACCCAACCCGGAGGAGAGGGGGAGGAATTCGCTCTCCCCAAGATAGAGGGCGATAACGAAGAGTACCCAAAGGAGCAGTTTCGCATGACTCAACCAGATATGAATACGAGGTTGGGGGCTCTCCAAGGGGAAATTACTAGGAGAGGAAGGCGACCACTAGATGAGTGACTCAAGCGAGCCTATTGAGATAGCATTCCGCTTACTAAAGGAGGCAGTCAGCCCTGAGGCCAAGCGCCACAAGAAGGAGTATGACACCAAGTACGAGTCGAGCCCTGACAGGGTAAAATACCGCGAGGACCTGAATAGGGAACGAAAGAGGCGAGGCATCTACGGTTCACACGACCACAAGGATGTCAGTCACACGCAAGGTGGGAGGCTCACTCTTGAGGGTGAGCACTCAAACAGGGCTCGGCACTTCAAGGACAAAGGTACGTTGCGGGTGGTCTGATGAACCCCTTCGACCAATCGTGGATTCTGCTCAAAAGAATCTCAGCCAGAGCAAACATGATGGAGCATTTTCCCTCTGACTTGGATTACACTGGGGTGAACAACTATCTGATGGGAGCGCAAGACTCCACCCTGTCTGATTTGGTAGGACCATACCTACAAGGGCAATTGACTGCTGATACCGGGATGAATCAGCCTATGACAACAGACCCTCGTTCCTATCAAGAGGTGCAGACCCCCTTCCCAATGCGGGAAGACGAGGTGCAGAGAATCACAGGAATGATGAATGAACCTTTTAGAGAGACTGATTCAGGTGGTGTTAGTGGTATAAAGGGTGGCGGGACTGTCTCGGATGATAAAATCAGAGACTTCAATATTCTAAACAACGCAGTCAGAGTCCTATCAGGGAGACTACGAGGTCGTGATGATGTGGAGTTCAAGCCCCAGAGAGTGGAGAATCCCCAAAAAGGGAGGACTCGTAGGGCTCAGAATGCAAAACTAAGAGCGCTCCTCGACACCCCAGTGAAACCCGTTCTGGCTACCCTCGCTGACTCTCTACCAGTAGGACAACAGGTGGCAGTCGCTTGACGGAACCCTTCGACCAAGCGTGGACTTTTCTCAAACTTGATGTCGGGTTTGCACCGCCCGAACATGAAGGTCGTTTAGGGCATTATGAATCTCAATATCCTGTACCAAATGAGAGAGATGAAGGACGAATATATCTTGACCAGATTGCTTCTGAGTCTCAAGCAGGGGATGATGAGGAGAATTTAATGCATTGGTTGAATTATGCAGATACTCATGAGAATATTCATCGAGAGATTGACCCTGAGTTGTATGAATGGATGATACCTCTCCTTAGTCAATTAAGTGAAGAACAGCGAAGGCAAGCAGCAGAATATCCTGCTATAATGGGAGCATTAGCGAATCTACCCTCAGATATTCAACAGTCTATTTTGGGAAGAGCGTTTGGCAGTCGCTTGACGGAACCCTTATGATGGCCCCCCTAGTGGGGTCTTTCTAGAGGTCACTAAGATGAGTGGACAAGACCCCAATGATAAATCAGAGATGAGACTGACCGGACTGATACTTACACAATCAGCGCTAATAGGAGCGGCGGTTGGTGTATTTGACGCAGGAATATGGCTACCGGGAGGAAGCGATGCAGGACACTATGTGAACGGGATTACCTATTCAATGGGTGCTCTAGCCATACAGATTCTAGCCTACTACCTGTTCAAGATGTTCTTCGAGGACCAGATGCAGGAGAAGGTCAGGGTCTCTGAGATGCAGAGGCAGCGGGATTACCGCTTCAGGGAGCAACAATTCAGTTACGACCAACGCAGGGCCGATATGGAACTGAGGATGCAGGAGATGCAGTTGGAGAAGGAACTGATGTGGATGCAGAACAATCCCGGTCAGGTCCCTCCAAGTCAAATGACTGGGATAATGAAAACGACCACTAGCCAACCCACATCAGATGGTTCCTTGAGCATGGGTCTTGATAGCCTATCTGAACAATTCATCACAGAGATACCAGTCACTCCTAGAATACCCCCTTCTGAGAACATCAGAACGAAGAAGGACGGTACTCCAGATATGAGATACAAGAAGACTCAATAGGTTAGAGGCGGTGGGCTAGGGCGATGGGGCGCATATTCAAGACTCCCAAAGACGACTCTGTTGAAGAGACCCTGCGAGCGATGCATCTCGCTAACACCGTTGACAACACATACGAATGGGGAGTCGGTTGGCTCAGGACCTTTCTAGCCGCCGTTATCTCAGCGTTAATCGTGAGTTACATCGAGTCTACCAGCGACTTCACCCTATGGGGTTGGACCGTTGAGTGGTTCTGGGGCGAGGTACAGGACTTGGCTGATTGGCTCGCTGATAAAGTGAGCAATATAGGGTGATACCTTGGTTGGTTCTGGAAGCGTATTGATGGGCGTAGCCATCTATGGAAAGGCTCTCTATAACTCTTGGAAGCCTCGAAGAGTGGGTATCTACGGGGGTAGTATGGTTGGGAAGACCACCTTGGATAGGTACATGACCACTCCCGGTGAGATGGAGGAGATAGGGGAGGACGAGAGGACTGAGCATTTCAAACTCATAACTAGGTACATGCTACCCAGACCCACTAGGAAGAGATTGGGTTGGAACAACGAGAAGAGGGTAGTCTACTCAGCAGACATAGGGGGGCAAGAGAGATTCTGGAATCTCTGGATAGATGATATGGTGTCCAGACAATGCGAGGCGGTTGTCTACATGTTCGATGACAGGGCGTTCAAGGGAGGAGCCGAAGGTCTAGAGCAGATTGCAGGATTCAAGTATCTAGTGGATTCATTGATAAACAAGAGGTATAGATACAGGAATCTAAGAAGCAGGTTGAAGGGTAAGAAGTATGCTCCTAGGGTACTCATGCTCATCGCTAACAAGGCTGATAGGTACTTCGACCAAAAGGCTGCTGAACTATGGCAACAGGGTAGGATAGGCGAGCACAAGATTTTCGACCCTTTCAGAGATGACCTCATAAGGCTCCAGAAAGCAGGTTTACCAACCAAACGTGGATTCATGGCTACTAGGGTAGGTTGGAACGTAGAATCCATCATGATAGATTTATTGACCACATAAGTGACCTTTTTGAAGTAGAGCGGTGTCGGGTAGGTTATGGCGAGGAGCAGCACGACCACTACTTTGGTTCCAACTGGGGGAGGTAGCAGGTCTCTCAGGACCACCGTCCCCATGTGGATTGTCAAGCAATTTGACTTGTCTGCCGGGAGCAAGATAGAATGGTCCCTATCCGCTCTGAATGGGAAAATGACTATTCATGTCGCGCCCTCGGAGGATTAAATATGGTAGGCGGATTACTAGACGTACCGGATAACATGTATCGAACGATAACAGGGACCCCAATACAGTCTCAGAGCCTCAGTCAACTGAACGAAGCGGCTCTCATGGCTATGGCTCAACAGGGGAACCCCCAATTCAACCAAGCAGCGATAATGGAGCAAGCGGCTGCTCAACAACAAATGCAGATGATGGCCTCTCAGCAGAACTTGGAAGTACCCAAGGTCAACTTCTACCCATCAAAGCATGCAGACCCTCGTAAGGCGAGAAGGAAGGACATCAAACAGGCATACAAACTACTCAAGCCCTCTAAGCGCTCGGTAATAGACCCAAGGAGATGGGGTTGGAGCAACTACAGATACAACAAGGATAGCGGTACTTGTGTTGTGGATGGATGCGATTGCAAGAGACTCATTGAGCATGACAATCTCTATGCTCGCATCACAGACGAGGAGAATGGTAGAAGCCTATGGGAGATGTATTGGCAGAACCCAATATCCGGTGAGACAGAGGCATTCCTCGCTAGAACCGGAGTTACCAGCGGTAGACAGATGAGGGGGACCTATTGCCCAGAGCATCTTCATCTCTATCATCTGCTCTGCAAGTGGGAATCGGAGCAAGACAGGGAGGATGAGATGAAGCCCAGTAGGTTCCGTGATAAGGTGAAGCAGGGAGTCAGCATAGTGACCGTACCAGTTGCTGCTATACAGAGCAGCGATGTACCCATGCCTGAGATGGTCCAGAAGTACGAGTCCTTCTTCCAAGAGATTGAGAGGGATTCCAACAAGACAGGAGGCATCAACATCTGGCATGTCCCCAACCCAGAGACTGGCCTCAATGAGATAACCATGATACAGTTCGATATGAGGATGTTCCAGAAGGAGGCACAGGAACAAGCAGTAGCAGCACAACAGGCTTTCAACACCGTTCTCAACCAACAGGCTCAAACCCTGAACCCGTCTCCGATGGTTCAACCGCCACCTGTGGCAGTGACTGAAGGAATAAACACAGAGGTGACACAATGAGTCTAGGTTTGACTAATTTCAACTCACAACCTTCCTCAAACACTCTCAGTCTAGGTGCTGCACAAACCAATAATGCCTTCTCAATGGCTCCTCAGACTCACAACACGGCATACGGAGGGGCTAGTCCTTTCACTGCTGGTATACTAGGAGGTGCTGGTGTATCTGCCCAGCAATACAATGCTCCAATGGCTCCGCCTTCAGAGACAGAGGTTCTGTCTGCCATGTTGCAGACAGTGCAGCCGATTGACAGATTCATCATCAGCCAGAACATGCCGGTGTTCATCGAGATGCTATCAAACATCACAACCTTCTCCCTACTCAATGTCCTCAAGAACTGTACCTTCTCTCTAGATGACGAGGGTACTCTCGCTCTGGATGTGACCAGCCTACCGAGTGATTTGCAGACCCTCAGTGCAGAGAACATCATAGCACAACTGAGCACTCTACAAAACTCTTCCATGCAAGCGATACAATCTGCCGAGCAACAGAGGCAGCAAATCATCATGATGGCAGACCAATCATTGATGCAGGGAATGCTTGGTGCGGCTATGCAAGACCCCGGCATGATGGAGAACGCAGGACAAGCAGTCGGTGGTATGTTCAACAGAGCGCTATTCGGGAGGACTTGAGTATGATGCCCCGCAACAATGTGCCTATGCCCTCATCAGTCGCCAATATGTCTCTACAGATGTTCTCTCCTAGGCGAAGCGTGATTATCGACATGGTGATGATACAACTGATAAGCGCTATACTATGTGCTCTATTCATACTGGTTCTCAAGGGTAATGAAATCAACCAGACAGATGCCTCCATGTTACTCATCGGAGTCTTCGGTTCCTTCATGATGTTAGGCACAATCTACACCCGCATAACTCGTATGTGAGTTGTTTAATGCACCAACATTAATTTGGTCACCCCTCTTCGGGTCATTCGTGACCGAGCGTGAGCAAGTGGTCAAAAGGTCCTGTGCCTTTTGTCAGAGCGATGAAAGAGACTCATTGGAAGAGGCTCTTTTGAATGGTGAAATGTCACATAAGCAGTTGGATAAGGACATGGGTTGGAGAGCAAATACTGCTGACCGCCATTATCGCAATCACATGGGTGACTATCATATGGCCGCTAATCCTTCTTGCGTCATATGCACACATGGGGACCGTGGTGAAATGGAGACTGATTACTTCAACGGAGACTTGCCTAGTGAGGAAATAGCAGAAGCGCTTGGTTGTTCCGAGAACACAGTCTACCATCATATGAAGCACCACTTCCAACCATTAGTGAGAAGGAGCGCCGCCATAGAGACCTCCTTGACTCTTGGGCAGGAGATGAAGACCCTACGTTCCAACGCAGAGAGGTTGAATGATAAACTGACTGAATTGTTGGATGATGGGAGTGTTCACGAGGACGGCTTCGTGAGGGATGCGGTCACTCTACACAAGGAGGTTAGGGAGACAATCAAGGACTTGGTTAAGTTGGATGAGAAGTGGGGGCCAGAGAACGAGGGTACTCAAGTCAATCAGACTATTAACATACTGAAGGTGGAACTCGCTAAGGAAAGCCCCGATAGTTGGAAGAGAATCAAGAGTCAGTTAGTTGAGCAGATGGGTGAGTAGATGATTGTGATAAGCGACCTCCTTCAGATGGGACATCCCGGTTTCAGGTTGATGAAGCAGAATAGTGTAATCACATATAGGCAACTACCCACTTTCTTGGATTATGTCACACTCGTCTATCAGCGCTTCAAGTTCTATGTCTCCCAAGACTCAAATTCGGAACTTGAATATGGTAGTCACATCCTAGATATTATCTCTGCTCTCAAGGTCCTCAGTGAGGATGATGACCCGGCAGTGGTGATACCCACAAGGGAGACTCTCAAATCCCTATTGCCTCCATTCGAGAATGAGTGTAGAAAGATGGCCTCTTGCTTCAGCAAACCACCTTTCGTCAAAGACTTCTACAATGAACTAGCGGAGAACCTTATTGAGGCCTCTAATGAATTGATGGGACCATTAGTGGGTGATTTAGAATGAGCGAGGGCATAATGGGAAGGGGTAGCGATACCCGAATGTATGCTCCTAGAAGCGAATCCTCGACCATGTTCAGGAACAACGATGGTGAAGAGAAATACAATCCAACAGACCCTAGGTTCGCTGATGCCGAGAAGGAGAAGAAGCAGAGGGACCAAGAGAAACAGGCTGAGAAGGAGAAGTCTCGTAAACACATCAAGGTAAAACCCTCGATGCTTGAGGAGTTCGAGGAACCTGATGAGTACGAGGATGAGAACAAGTCCGAAGAGAAGTTCGACATGGATAGGGAGTTGGATGCCCAGACTGGTCCCACCGGGAATCTAGGCGCTCTCACCAGCCTCGCTACCGGGGCAAGAGGTCCCGGTTTCGCATATGGGCATCCGGTGGCTATGGGAGAGCCGATAGATATGGCTTGGAGATTGCTCAAGTCCTTCTCAGAGGAGAGCCCGGATGTCGCCATGATGAGACCTCTCGCTATGAGGAGCAAAGAGGGTAAGAAGGACGAGGAAGGCAGGACCAAGGAGGAGAGGAAGAAATGGAGACCAAGCACCGGGACCTTCGAGAAGCCACCGGGTGGTATGTCCGGTGGTGTGGGTGCTACCATGCGTTCCTACAAGGCCAAGAGGAGGGGTGTCACCAGAGGCAAGAAGACCGGGATGATGGATGCACCGCTATCTGTCGAGATGGAACACAGGGGCGTGGCGGTCAAGCAGCCCAAGTCCAAGGACCCAGCAGCATACCGTGAGTATCTGGGGCAACAGGATGCCATGAAGAGGCAAGGCAACGTGAGAGTCACCCCATCTACTCCTCAGAAACTAGCACCTAGGAGATACGAAGCAGGTAAGACAGGTGGGGGCAGACTGCAATCCCTGCTCCCTTCTGAGAAGATGCGAGGTATGCCTAGGCCCAAGTTAAAGCCCCATAGACCCCCTTCGATAGTCCCGCCTAGAATAAGCGGTGCTCCAAAACTCAACATGGGTGGTTCCTCTAACCCATTCAAGCCTAGCATGTCTGCACAGAGCATGGTTGCCACTTCCGAGGACAGGCACTCAGGTAGCGATTTGCAGAAGAAGATGACTTGGGGAGAGCAACAGGAGATGCGCTTGATGATGCAGAAGGTCAAGAGGATGCTTGAGGAGAAGGAGGGCAAGAAGAAGGGGATGGGTGAGAAGGACACCAGTGGTGGTGGTTCCAACCTACCCAAGCACCCTGAGAACGGACCAAAGCAGACCAACAGGAACGAGGGAGGTACATCAGACCCTACCAATGACCCAAGAGATTTCGGAAAAGACCCTGTCGGCATATACACCAGCAGGAGTGGAAGAACCGCATGAATGTGACACATAGGCTCCTCAATGCCAAATTGACCCTCAGGAAGGGAGAGGGGATATACAGACTAGACCCTGAGACCGGCGAGGCCGTCTACATAGGGAACCCCCACGAGCACCTATTCCATGACAATCCTGACAATCCGCTCCACCAGTCCTCAGAGACTTTCGCCCAATACGGGATGGATGTCCCTCTCCATGCACACCTCGGAGACAGGACCCCTGATGGGAAGTGGGGAGTGGGCAAGCATGGGGAGATAGTGTGGACTGACTCATACGGCCACACCCACAGGCACGGCATTGACGGGGTCATACACAAACTCGGTGAGATGGGGGTGAAGGACCCTGTAGCACTAGTGCAGAGGGCCATAGACCACACCAATGAGAATCACACGGATGGTGAGACCCATGGGATGCCGGGTGTCCATGACAAGGAATGGCGGCAGTTGGTGGGACACGATTACTCTGCTTCACACAACTTGGAACACGCCATGGAGTTTCCCTACCGTGGGCTTGGGGGAACTCTAGCGACAGTGAACATGAGTGCAGACCCCGAAGCCCCCAATGCTAACGTCAAACTAGGTCAACACCCTGAGTCCTACAGGATTGGCTTCGCCCCCGTTCTGAGGCAGATGCTAAAGGACGAGTATGGCATTGAAATCCAACCGGACGATTATCACGAAGGGATAGAGAGGGGCTACATATCTGGTGGTCATCTTAGTTTCGATGCATCGGGTTCGCCTGTAGTGAGGAGGCTTAGGGGTAGGTATGGTGAGAATCTCACTCCCCAAGGGCTGCTACCACATAACGCCGCCAAGGAGTTGGGTGTCACCGAAAACCACCCGCAGCCCTTCCAAGAGGGGGTCCATACTTGGGAGATGTTCCATGGCCTACCTGCTCTTCTGCTCCACCCTGAGATAAACGACCAATTCAAACAGGCGCATGGCAAGAAGGGGGGTGGTAGGACTCACTCCGCTAAGGGGTATGCCAAATACTTCAGTCAAATAGCACCCAAGATGCTACAGAACTCTCCCCCAGAGGTGCTCAACGTCCCAATACTGAGCACCCCCAATGGCGAGACCCTCACTCTTGGAGATGCACTACAAGACCAGACCGGGATAGAAATGCTCTCTAGGGAGTTGATAAAGAGCCCCGCCGCCCTTTCTTTCCTACTAGGGAACGCAGACCAAGCGGGTGCTGCTAATTGGGTCCTAACCGACATGGAGAACAAACTCCTCTCAAGCATGTCAGAAGAGCAGCGCAAGGAGTACCAGATGTCATTGATGGGCGTTACTCCGGGTAATGCACCCGGAGCACAGAGCAAGAATAGCCATGCTCTAGGCGCTAGGCTCTTCGCACTAGCCCATCACATAGACCCCGGTCAAATGAAGAATTTCGGATTCGAGCCTGATGAGGAACAACACCCTTGGTTCGAGCGTCAAGACGGGTTGTTCGGTGTGGTAGCAGACTCTCTGGCACACGCGCATGGTCATCAACCGAGGAGGCAGACTGTCAATGTCCCTGACTACTCTGACGTGAATCTACCGAGGGGTCTGGCTGACTCGATGGACCCCAACAGACCGCTCGACCCCCATTGGCAGGAGAAGGTGATACCTACGCATGCCTCCGCACAACAGGACATGGTCGATGATTCTCAACCCCCTGCTGATGAGTCAGATGCACTGGGCTTGGCTCCGCCAGCAGAGTCTGATATGAAGAAACGCTTCTGGAATGATTTTCCCAATTTCACTCCTGAGGAGCAGATGCAGGTGATGAACTTCTTCGTGAACCAAGGGACATATAAGCACCCTCAGGGTGTGCTGGGAACACAGGGGATTCCGATGCTCAGTCCAGAAGACCAACTCAAGCACTTCATAGAGTCCCAGAAGGCTCAACAAGAAAGCGCACCAATAGCGACCAGTTTCGACACAGTCCCTGTGGAGGACAGGATTATCAAAGGCATGGAGAAGATGCAGATGATACAAGCCAAGAGTGACGTGGCAGTCATCAAGAGGGTCTCTGACATACCCGTTGATACTGACAAGTTCTCGTTCCTAGCCGACAAGATGGGCTTGCAGAAGCAGGACATCAGGGCCATAGCGCATAGCAAGGGGGATTGGACCCGCGTTGCCAAGGCGTATGACACCAGACCAGTCCTAGTCAAAGCGGTGAAGTTGTCTCTGGAGGACGAGTGATGGGTAGAGTTCTCGTGAAGGCCCCTGCCGCGCCTCCTGCTGGTGGAGGTAGTGTCGGTGGTTTTGCATCAAACCTCCTTGGTGAGTTGATGCCCAAGGTGAAGACTGGTGCTGGTGGGCTCGCTGCTGGTGCTGGGGGAGCATTACAGTTCCTCACATCCCTAGCAGACGCTGGTGCTAATCAGCAGGATTTACTATCAGGCGCATCGACTGCTGGTGGTCTGGGTCTTGCGACTGGGTCAGCGTTGGGCTCTGCCGTGGACCGGCTTGACCCGTCAAACAGGTCAGGTAAAAGAATGTACGATACAATGAACCCAGACCCTGCAATCGCTGCCAGAAATCAGTGGGAAAGAGACCGAAGTTCTGCGGAGAGGGCAGCAAGAAATGTGATGCAATCCAATGCGAGAAGAAAGGAAAAGTGGAGCAGTGGCTCACATGGGCCTTCTGGTACTGAGGTATTCGGTGCTCCCATCCACTCATCTGGGGCTCGACAAACGAGAGCCGAAAGAAGAGAGATTGAGACAGACTCCGATGGTAACCCCCTGAGTTTGACATTTGACCCAGACTTCGGCCTACATGAAGTAGGTAGACTTGGTACTAGGGACCCATGGAACCCAGTGGATGGTAGGTTCCGATTGCCCGAAGGGGGCTTTGCCCCTAACATGTTCTCTACCTCATACCCTCAGTCTGCCCACTTTCGGAATTTGATGTCAAATCAAACCGGCGCACTAGCACCACCAACGCCGAGCCAACTCGCATCGTATAATATGCCAGCACCTCCTACCAATACTGACAATGACAACTCCCCTGAGAGCATGGCAGAGGATTCATCGGCTAATCAAGAAGTAGACCCCTCTGATACTGCTGAGTTAGTCCCCGATGCGGCAGGAGTTATGGCTGATGGAGGAGAAGGAGGAGGCTCCAATTTTAGTGAATACAATTTGAACGAGATGAGTCTCCTCAATCAACAACCCACTAACAAAACTGCTAGTGAACCCATGGACATGGCATTCAGGCTGCTCAAGAGGCGAAGGGATGTCTGAGGAAGAGGGGCTACAGGGTTTCATCGACCAGATGGACCGCAAGATGTCAGAGAAGTCCTTCGAGTATTTCTTCACCGAGATTCTGGGATTCGACTACAGTTGGCATCACATCAAGTGGAAGGAGGGGCTTGAGGAGTCCCAATACTTCTGCGTCAAGGCTTCTCGTGACCACGGCAAGTCGGTGTTCTTCATGTCGTATGCCCTATGGCTCGCCACATTCAATCCCGGCATCCACATCATGATTTTCTCCCACTCCCTTGAGCAGACCCTTGAGCACATGCGCTTCATCAAGACGAACATAGAGGCCAGCAGCATACTCAGGCCCCTAGTCCCAGAGGGTAGGCCTTGGGCCAAGTCCTACTTCGAGTTCTCCAACGGTAGCAGGATAATGGCTAAGTCAGTCGGTGGGGCAACTCGTGGTTTCCACCCAGACGTGGTGGTGTGCGATGACATCCTATGGGGGACCACAGGGACTGAATTGCAGAGGGCAGCAGACTGGTTCTACGGTGTCCTGCTTCCGGTACTCCACCACACTAGCAAGATGATGATGGTTGGGACCCCGTTCTCATACAACGACCTGTATGCGGAACTGGAGCAGAAGGAGACCTTCCGTGTCGAGACCTACCCAGCGATAAACGAGAAGGGAGATGCTTTGTGGCCTGAGCGTTGGGACTTGGATGCTCTAGAAATGAGAAGACTCTCGATGCCAGCCATACAGTTCAGCCGTGAGTATCTCTGCGAGCCAATCCACGATGTTGCGAGCATGTTCCCCATGGATATCCTAGAGGCTTGCCTAGACCATGACTTGGTCCTGCTGGAGAGGGCTGAGACCAATTACAACGATGAAGGCGAGCCCAACGGCGTGTTCGGTCAGCACTTCATCGGTCATGACCCTGCAATATCATCTGACAAGAACGCCGACTTCACTGCCATGACGGTAATGAGGATAAAGCCTGAGGAGAAGACCAAGGAGATAGTGCATGTGGTTCATGAGAGAGGCATGTCTTCGATGGCTCAGAAGAGGATGATGGTGATTCTCAACAACAGGTTCCAACCCGAACTGATAGAACTTGAGGGCAACAACTTCCAGAGGATGCTAGAGCAGGAGATGAGGGAGATGGCAGCAGACATGCCCATCAAGATTTTCATGACTACTCGCACTCGCAAGGAGTCCCTATTCATGTCGTTGCTATTGGCATTCGAGCAAGGGGATATCAGATTACCCTATGGTAATGAGAAGAGCAAGAAGTATTCCAATGAGGTCATGCAACAACTGAATCGCTTCGGTATGCAGAAGAACGGCAAGTTGGAGAGCGTGGGCGTCCATGATGACTTGGCGATGAGCCTAGCCCTCGCTAATTGGGCATCCAAGGAGTTCAAGGGGACGGTTGTCCTCCTTGATGACTATATGCCGGGTTTCGATGGATGGTTGAGTGGCGAGCCCAAAAGTGGGGGCGGGGACTCGTGGCTGATACCCTGAGATGATGTATATGTGGAATAGCGCATTCTTGAAAGACGACTTCGTACTCAAGGGGGATATAGAAATACAGACAATCAAGCCCCAATCCAAATACCCCTTCCCCAACACAGGGGAGGGTTGGTTCGAGACGCACTTAGGGTGCTCCTCTTCCGATTTCATTGGAAAATTGGAGAAGATGAGGGAACACGAAGATATGCGAAATGATGTGGACTTAATCATGCAGGACATTAATCTGCTCAAGTCTCTAGAGACCGAAGTCACAATCTCATCACTCTCATGGGTGGAAGACAACAGGGATGTAATCAAGAGCCTGTCTTCTGAAGATGACATGGTGAATCTGAGGAAGTTCGGGGAGAGCAGGAAGATAGGTCTGATACAGGCTTGCAATCTATGGAAGGGTGCTGATGCATCATTGAAGATGCTAGATGAGTTCGAGGATGTCTGGGGTGAAGAGGAGAGGAACGCTTGGACACTAGCCATGAATGCCAAGTCCGATGCCAAGAGCATGTGGAAGAGCAGCCTCCATCAGATTTCCAGATTGAACCAGAAGGAGAGGGACACCCTAGATAGCGCTTCTGTCATTCTTGAGAAGGAGGGGGCTCTATCCAGCAGGATGCTACAGGAGAGGATGATGGATTCCTCAATCATACACAAGAGTATGACTCCCGCCAAACTAAGCAAACTACTCAGCATGTATGGTGAGGAGGTAGACATAATCTCTGGTAGCAAGCGAGGCTCTTTCGTCAAGATGGACAAGACTGGACTCATCATCAAGGACCCTTGGTTGTATGCCGCCGATTTCTTGGACGCAGATGGTTCAATCACAATCTCAGAGAGGGATGAGCCCAAGGTCTCATTCCTATCCAAGGGGGTCAGAGGCAAGGCTCATTGTGAGGAACTCCACAAGGCATTGGATTGCGGTTCACTACGGATAAGCAAGACTTCCTCCAATCACAGGATTGTGTTCTTCTCGGAGTCGGACATACTCAAACTGCTTGAGGGAGTCTCCCCTCATATAGCGGATAAGAAGGAAGAGGTGAACTCCGTAATACGCTTCATCAAGTCAGATGACGAGGATGAGAGGGAAACAATCAAGCGAACAATCAGGTACGCCAATGGGAAGGGTGAGGTCTAATGGCTGAAGGTGACGGGGCTATTAGGAGATTTTTGGACTCCTTGAATCCGTTCAAGAGGAGGACTACACCACAACCCCAGATGCCTCTCCATACCACTGGCATACAAGAGCCAGTTCTAGCACAGGGCATCACGATACCCGCGCTTTATGCGGTATCCCATGAGAACCTCATTCTGAGGACGGTCATATCCAAACTACAACAGGAGATATTCAGGAGGGGATACTTCTGGGAGAAGAGATTCAGATTCAAGTGCCAGACCTGTGACGAGGACTTCCAACACGATGTGGATGAATGCCCTAGTTGTGGGTATGAGGTAAGAGAGCCCAGTCATGATGAGGTATTGTATCCTCGTTGGTTGCTAAAGCAGGATAACTCCATGGAGCAGACTTTCATGCACGTCCTCTATGAGATTGAGAAGGACTTGGACATAGTGGATGATGCCTTCCTCATAATGGTGAAGGAATACTATGTGGATGAGGAGACCAATGAGATACAGTTCTTCAGGGTCAAGGAGTTGATTCGTGGTGACCCCATCTTCATGAGGATAGTATCAGACAAGCGTGGTGTCCGTGGTGGAAGGTACAAGGTGTGTCCACTACATAGGGATGAGGTTTCATACCCCGGTCAGGAGGAGGATTGCAGGGTTTGTGGTGGTGTGATGGAAGACGTTCACTACGTCAACCTAGCAGGTAGTGGTAAGACGCAATACTACCTCAAGGGTGAGGTCATACACATATCGAAATACAATCCTTCCAAGTTGTATGGAAGGAGCCCAGTCAATACCATGTGGAGACAGGCGATGACGCTCACTGCTATGGACAACTACATGTATACTGCGTATCAGAAGAGAAGGACCCCGAAGGGTATCATCTCGGTCACCACTGATAATCTAGAGTCCATGAAGTCCTTCTGGAAGACAGTAGACGAGAAGATGGAGCGCGACCCTCACTACGTCCCCAAGGTAGGTATCGAGTCGGCATCTGGTAGGGGTGGTGTGAATTGGGTCAAGTTCATGGATACCCTAGAGGAGATGCAATACATCTCTGTGCGTGACGAGATGCGAAACAGGATTGCGGCGTTCTATGGGGTCAGTGCCGTATTCATGATAGACAATGGTAAGAGCGGCGGTCTCAATAACGAGGGCATGCAGATACTAGTCACCAACAGGTCAGTGGAATACGGACAGAAGGTATTCACTGATATTCTATTCCCAAGGATGCTCAGGGAGATGGGAGTGACGGATTGGAAACTGACCCTCTACCCGAACGAGGAGGAGGACGAGATAACCAGACTCCGAAGAGACGAGATGGAGGCCAACCTAGCACAGAGGATGATGATGCTGGGTTACAAACCAGAACTACTTGAGGAAGGGGAGAGGGACATACGTTTCATCTACAAGAAGATTGACCCTACGGAGCAACAACAAGGAGGCATGCCACCCGGTGGGGGTATGATGCCTCCTCCCGGCATGCCACCCGGTGGGGGTATGATGCCCGGAGGAATGCCACCGAGAGGAATGCCACCCGGAATCATGAACCAAGTTATGCCTCCCTCACAACCCGGTGGCGAGGGAGTTGGCATAAGGACACCACAAGGCCCAGCAAGGCCACAACAGAGAGGAAGCATGGGTGCTGGAGCCCCATTCTCAAATGTTCAGCAGAATGGTATGCAACCTACTACCGCACAAAACACATCTAACACACTGATGAACGCCAGAAGACCTCGTGGAGCGTAAGGATAATTAAACCAACACTACTTCGGAAGGGGCGAGCGAACATGGATTTAAGCAAGATGGACCCTATGGCGAGGAAATTGAAAGTGCATACTGATGCATTTACTAAGGCACTAGAGAAGGGAGAGGAGGGCGCTGCTAGAGAGCATCTTACTGAGATTCTCAAGTTCGGTAATTACCTTCATGATGACTTGACTGAAGTCATCCACAAGGCTTCTCATCAGGTTCATAGCCCTTCCAACGATTTAGCCAATGGTTCACTCATGCGGTTCAACGAGCGCGGGGACAACTTCGACATTAAGAAGAGGGACTCTCAGTTGCCCGGTACTATAATCGCTGCTCGCACTCACGGTAGGATGAGACCCCACACTGGAACTTTCGGAAGGGCCTACAGACCTGAGTGAGGGATTAGCGTGGTTGAAGAGAGCAACACAGAGAAGTTGATGAATGCCCTCATCAACAAGATGGAGTCAATGGACTCCTCTCTGAATGACTTGAAGTCTGAGAATAGAGAACTCAGGAAGATGATGCTCAATCCCGGTCAATTGCTGAAGAGGGCAGGTTTCGTATCAGTGAGTACGCCTTTCTCAGAGGATGTCAGGATGGACCCATTCAGAGGAGATTTGGGTCTGGCAGACGGTTCTACCATAACCAAGGGAGAGGACTTCTCGGATTTCACTAACGAGCAGGTACATGAGATGACTTGGGATGAGATTCACGAGATGGCAGAGCAGAGCAAGAGCGTAGAGGTGGTTAATTGAAGCCAAGAAGAGAAGAAGTATCCAAAGAAGCAGTAGACCTACTAGAGAAGGCCAAGAGCGTAGCAACTAGAATGGATAAGTTGGAGAAGGCATCACCCAACTTCTCTACTGATTTCAAGACCACCCCACATGACGTATCCTTTGAGTCAGAGAGCGGCGGTAGAACGAGGAACGCTCACTACCATACCAACAATCACCTCTTGGAAGCCAAGGATATCAAGAATGCCGGAGCCACCAAGAGCACAGTGAATCTGGAAGCCATGAGTTCAAAACTTAACACTCATGAAGCCAACACAGGTCACGAGATGTTCGAGGGCGGAGACTCACCAAAACTAGACTAGGTGGTATTGTGTGTATGATGATACCGTCTCCATCTTCGTGAAAGCACGAGATGACCTTCTGGTCAGCATATGTGACGGACACGACCTATCTGATAACATAGGCGAGTATCTACTCGCTAAAGAGGCATTAGAGGATGAGGGCTTCAAAGCGGATGAGACTTGGCGCGAGCGCATATGCGACTCCTTCCTCAAATCCGAGTTCATGACCGAAGCCCAGAGGAAGAGGGCGATGGCTGAGAGGAACATCAACTTCCTCTCAAGAAACCAACCTTGGAGGGGCAGGGTGAAGACAGGTAGAAGGCACTCAGATAAAATCGAGGTGATGCCTAAGGGTGCATTACCATATGGTGACTCTCAAGACCATCCCTTCAGTCCGTTGTACGACCCATCTAAGGAGATAAACGGCATAACTGGGATGTCGAGAAGAAGCGAGGCTATGATTGGGCAAGTGCTTCCGCAATCCACTAACCATAGAACCCATGCTAGAGTGACGCATGATATTAAGCACAAGCATAATGATATGATGAGGAAGGATAAGAGTCCCCATTACACTGGTTATCACAAGACTGTGATAAATAGAGATGGGGATGAGGAGAATGGTGTCTTCTTCCATGGTCTAGGACCATTGAGGGGATTGAAGGGGACTGATATAGCAACCACCCAAGATGCCTATGAGAGGGACTTCGCAAGATGGTTGGATGGTGACGACTCTTGGAAGAGCGTGAAGGATGATGGGAGTCTAGACGTGGATGGCACTTGGAGGAGCAACGCGATAGCCAAGGTGAAGGGTGAATCACTCTCTACTGATATTGCCGATGGTCATTTCCATTCGGAGGAGGAACTAGCACTACGCAAGTTGCATGCCTTAGACAGAGGGAGGAGTTGGGAGAGTGACCACGAAGACCGCGAAGAGGTAGAGGAGAAGGGTTTCTCCTATGATGATGTCTTCTCTGATATGGAAGGAGGAGGGGAAGAGCCAGTCTCTCACGGCCACCACATAGGTGAGCATTCTTGGGTCCATCAACTACAATGGTACTCACCCGAAGAGAGGACCGCAATCATGGAGAAAATCAATCATGGTCTAGATAGGTCTGAGAATCAGGACATCAGACTCCCAGATGGGACTACTACCTCCGCTGGTGGGATAAAGCGCAATACCCATTTCGTCATGAACGGCCTTCATGACTTCGGAGGTAGGACTGCTGGATTCACCAGCACTAACGTCATCCCCAACAGGGAGTCCAATGACGAACTCAGCGAGTTCGAGCAAAGCAAACTCTTCGATTGCCTACATGACGTGGTACACGAAGATGGTCTTAGCGAGGACATACAGGATGCGATGAGAGAGGCCATGGGTCTACAGTTGGTGAGACAACTCACAAATCCTGAGGTAGGGTATCATCCTGAAGAGAATCCCTACACAGGTAAGGAATGGCACACTGATGACAAGGGCGAAACCAAGTTCAGGACATTCGGGGGTCTACCCAATCTCAATAGGAAGGTCAAGGAGAATGACTCCAAGGTGAATCTTCTAGATAGCGAGCATTGGGCTAGTCTGGAAGGGGAAGAGAAACTGAAGAGCCTAATACGCTCAGGTCATTCCAGTAAGAAGAGGGTGTCTAAGAAAGACATAATGCTGGCTTTGGGTTTCAATAAGGACGGAACTGCCATGGCTGGTGGAGAACACCCATACTACCCCAATTTCTCAGGACCTCTGGTATCAGAGCAGAAGATGGCTGAGATGCTCGATGAGGCCAAGGGCAAGAAGAAGTATGCAGTCAGTGCTAAGGATAAGAGGAACGACTTGCTCCTCTACTACAATCCAATCTACTTCGACTCACCTGACTTATCAGCCGAGGAGCAAGAAATGCTCAAGGAGATGAAGATTGAGGGGGGAGGTCACTATTCCCCCTCAGCGATATTCAGCGCTTTGTATCATGCCGGGGGGTTAGGTCGTAACTCTCATACACTCATAGAGATGCTGCATGAGCATGGTGCTAATGAGGAGGGCATCAGTTCCATAGGCATTAGGAATGGGGATAGGCTAACACTAAACGAGTACAACACCGGATTATACGGGCCTTACATAGCCACTAGGTCAGACGTTTTCCACACACCCCACGCCATAATGTCCAAGCATAATCAGACCAGACTATCAGAAGACGGCGCTCGCAATCCCAAGAATCAGACTCGTGTCGGTCTATCCTCTCTATACCCCGGTGTTGTCAATAGGACATCCAAGATGAGCGCCGCTGAGATGAAGGAGGCTTTCGGAAGAGGGTTCGACCATCTACACCCTAGATACAACTCCACACCATACAACACATACAAGCAGCATGGTAAGGGGATGGATTGGACCACTGAGGGTGATATTGACGTGCAAGCAGGGGGAGAGGCGGCAGAGTTGGGCGGGGTGGTCTCCCTAGGCTCTGAGTACCTAGGTTCCAGTGAGAAGAACATCGACCCTGATAGCACCGCCCATCATCAATCAATGATGTCTAACATCATAGGTACAATGATGGGGAGGGGAGAGAGGGGGAGGCCCTCCGGTCCTATGAGAATAACCCCTCAGAGCCTCAATACTAGGATGTCCACTGTCGGTGCTAGGAGACAAGGGCTAGACATAACCGAGGGAGATGCTGCTACTAATTTCTTACTTGGTACTGGTGCTTTGACTGAAAAAGTCAAGACTAGAGTTTTGGGAGGACCGTTGGCTAGAGAACAAGGAACTGCTGAAACACAGACAGATGTATCTCATGTTAAAGGGGAGGAGGCTAGATTGTTCGATAGGAAACAGGATGTTGTGATGTCTAACTACAATGCCATACTCTCTATGGCCGGCCATCTAGCAGAGATTTTGAATCAAGACCCCACTACTCAGCACATCTTGGACCCCTCTAATCCCAATATAGGAGTGGATATAGACAAGTTGTTCCAGTTGGCTAACAAGGCATGCATGTTTCTGCCTACCGAGGAATTGGAGAGGCTAGGCATAACAGTCTACGGTCATGGCTTTGACGAGGAGGAGATGCCAGTGAAGGAAACTGGTTTCGAGGGCTTTCCCACACATATGCAGGAACACGGCTTCCCAGTGGACAGGGACACTTCAATACACGACTTCATGGATTACATGAAGTACCCACGAGATGGCCCTCATTCGGCACATGCTGCTGAGATTCTCGAATCCATACAATCAGTGCTGACAGATTCCGACCCCGTCAGGTCAGTCATGTCGATGGAGCATCTCATGAGGACCAACCCCGATATGTCCTCCCAAGAAGGTGCTAGTTTCTTCGATGAATACGCAGGACACGAGGACCTGCTCCACTATGCTCAGGAACTCAAGAGAGCACCCACCCTCACCGCATTGAGCGATGAGGACATCATGGAGAGATACGGCTTCAGTAGAGATGTCGATATTCCGGTGCTAAACAGGAAACGAGAACCTGTACTGGATGACCATGGCCTACCTACTTACACCCAAGAGAAGGGTTGGCATGGTCCTATGAAGTCCATGAGGGAGGCAATCAATGGTTTCCAGACCACCGCTCGTAGGCAATTGGGCAAAGAGGGTCTGAGCATGCTAGGCATACACCAGATTCATCCACCATCAGAGAAGAGGCAGAAGAAGGAATTCTCGACTCTCACTGGTGATATGATAGGTAAGAGGGGTAGGAAGAGCAACAAGAGTTTCAGATTCTTGGCTGGTAATGTGGAACACGGCCTGAAGAGCGCATTCATACTCGACCCCAACAAGCAACCAGAGTCAGATATCGCTAGTGTGACTAGGCTTGGTATGAATCACGGTAGACAAGTCCATACCGTAGGAACAACAGGACCGCAGATACTAGACCTATTCTACAAGAGTGGTCTAATCAATTACTCCAATCATAGGAGAGGCACTTCTAGTTTCAACATGGAATTCTCCTCAGGCAAACCAGAGATAGGCACTTTCACCCAAGAGGAGGCCTTCCACCCAGCACCCATGGATTCGATAATATCGCTATTCGGGCATGATGTAGGGGCAGCAGTCCAGCAGCATGATGAGAACAACCCCACTACTAGGATGGCTAACCAATTCACCATGACCAATGCTGAAGACCCCAATGCAATCATCCCATCAGAGGTCCCTTACTCTGATACTTGGAGCGAACCCGGAGATTATGCCACCTTCCTATTGAATCCAGACTCACTGTTAATGAAAGGCTCCAAACCTTCCTTCACAACACCAATCAGACCCATGCACAGGATATTCTCCTTCAAGGACTTGAAGAGGCTCAGGGGATTCACAGGCTCATGGTCTGTTTCCAAGTGGTATGATGGTGAAAGGATAGTAGTCATCAAGAAAAAGAAGAAGGTCACTGGCTATGACGAGAACGGCAATAGGATGAGCATACCAGAATGGGCTAGGAAAGGGACTAAGGAACTAGGCGAGAAGGACTGCACATTGGATTGCATACTCTCGGACGAGGAGATGCATGTCATTGACATTACCTACTATGATGACACAAACGTGGCTGATATGCCATTTCATGAGAGGCTCAAGATTCTACGAGGCCAGTACGACAGTTACGAGAACGTCACTGTACCGGGACCTCATGACACTCGTCTCACTGATGACGAGGGTCTGAAGGATGTGGTGGATGAGTTCTTGGAGGATAACAACACCCTGTTACTAAGGGACGCTAGGAGCACCTACATGAAGGGTGAGAATAGACATCCCAAGTGGGTCATACTCAGACCTAAGAAGAGCGTCAATCTCATCATTCTGGATAAGCGTGGTAAGAAACCCTTCACTTACAGGTTAGGGGCGGGTCCTGTGATTGACGATGAGAATATAGAAGACGACACCACAGAATACGATGGGAAGGTATACTTGGATGTAGGGACAGTATCCAGTCCCAAGCCCTTCGAGGAAGGGGATATAGTGGAAGTCAAGGTGAGCAACGTATCCCATAAGGAAAGGGAAGGCAGAGATGTATACACTCTGACCCCGTTGAAGATAGTAGGGGAAGGAGAGGGAGAGTCTAGCGTTAGCATGGAGACTCTAGGCATGCTATCCAAATCATTACCCCCTCTCCATTTCCCCCATGACGTGAGGTTGACAGACGACAGGGTATTGGTATCAGTGCCGTACCATGACGAGGTATCATACATCCTAGAGAAGTCATATGGTGGGTTCTGGGTACACACGCCTACCACCGTTCTGAGTGATATGGGTGGTGGTGTGCAGAGCATCGAGATGAGCGAGAGCCTGAAACCGTTCTGGGGACAAGTCGCTAGTATGCTACTGAAGGGTAAGATTGAGAGAGTGG
>Ga0098059_1000551_pt1 | contig 21994 bp, 27 predicted proteins | sample 20_taG_FD_92580 | JGI IMG/M metagenome (GOLD analysis project Ga0098059, IMG submission 92580) | Marine viral communities from the Subarctic Pacific Ocean - 20_ETSP_OMZ_AT15318 metaG | ecosystem: Environmental > Aquatic > Marine > Oceanic | place: Subarctic Pacific Ocean | collected 2015-01-19
CCTCGCTGCCTTGCTTGTCTCGTAGGCAAACTGCGCCCTTTCCATCCGCTCGGCCTCGCTGGCACCGAGGGACGCAAGAGAGTATAAGGCGGCGGCTGCTTCGTCTGCGCTTATCTCGCGCAACTCCCGCTTGGAATTTTCAAAGTCATAGAGCGCCATCAAGACCGCCGTGTCAGCAGACCCCAAGCCTCCGTCGAACAGTCCAGCTATTGCTCCGGTCGCCCCGGCCTGCGCCTTGGCTTGCAGGAGCTGTCTGCCCTTGTCCAGAATCGCTTGGTTCTCCATTGCCGCCCTGGAGGCTGCGCCAATGCCTGCGGAGATTTCTTTTTGGCTTAATTTCTGCAGCTCGGCGCGACTAAGTTTCGCGTCTTTCCGGGCTTCATGCATTTTAGTGAACGGCGGAAGTATCCCCAAGCTGCCGATCCAATCCGCTGCCGCAATAAATGGATCAGTCGCCCACACGGCAGTCGCTCCATAAGTAGCGGCCTCCGGGATCACTTCGGTGACAAGGCTTTTTACCGCTGTCCCAACCTGCTTTAAAAACGGATCTTCTCCAACGCGCTCTTTGTGCTCGTCCCAGGCACCCATCTCGGCCCATTCAATAAACGCTTGCTCGCCTTTGTGAAGGACGGTGTCGAGGTCGCTGAAATACAGCTCGCCGCGCTTTGTCTTTTTAAGGTCAAAATCAATAAACCCTCTGTTGAAGTAGGTTCTGATGTCTTCCTTGTCGCCCGGCTCCTCTTCGGGAAAGCTGCCCAAGTTGATCTCAAACTGGCCTTTCTGAGTGGGGGCCAAGTCAGGTCCGATCAGCCCAGACTCAAAGTCGAGGCGCGCATCTGCCTGAACCGAAGGGGAGAGCCCCCGCTCGGCCATGGTCTGCTCAAACAGGGCATTCGTCTTGCTCCTGGTGACTTCCGCCTTTCGGTCTAGAAACCGCTTTCTTTGCGCTTCCCGGTCAGCCTGATCGGCTTTTGCCTTTGCGGCCTCTTCCTCCTCTTTCGCCGCAGCCGCTTGGGCCAGCATAAATGGTGATGGCATACGTCAGAAAATTTAAGGCATTGCTCAAGGGATGCGGAAGAACTTGTTGGGCGCGGTGGGATCCTTCATTAACGTGCCAGAAGGCGGAAAATTGTCGCTGAAATGGGACAAGTCAATCGGCTGATTGGTGTGAGGGCTGGTTAGCACAAACGGATTGTTGCTCGGCAAAGCTGCAGGATGAGTTGCTGCCGCCCCCGGCCCTGGGGGAACGGGAGCCTGCGGATTGCTATAACCCTCAAGTCGAGCCCCCAACCCTTCGGCGCGCATTCTCCCTTCTCCCGGAACGCTAGTGTCATGCCTGCTGGGTTTCTGCCCTGGCCTGCGGTAATCAGCAAACGCGGCATCCGGGTCTATCCCTTCGCCTTCCAAAGCGGATCTTATCTCTTCGTCAGTAAGAATCCGGTTGGTGTCGTAGTAGTCGCCTACCGATCTTTCGATCTCTGCTACACCCAGCCCTTGGTGCCGAAGTTTTCTTGTAAGCCTCGCAACCTCGATTTCGCGCTTCAAGAACTTCAACTGATGCTGAAGCAGTCTCTGGTTAGCTAAGGGTTCTTTGTCGATCCCTGGAGAAATCAAGGCAAAGAATGCCATTTCCTTTTCAGAAACAGCTCCCTTGGTTTTCTGGATCTGAGCCATAATCCCGTCACCAAGCAGCGAGTAAAGCTGTTGAGCGTTGGCAACCGACAGCTTGGCGTTATCAATGCCAAGCACAGACCCCAGCCTCTCAAACTTCATTTTCATTGACGCGCCAAGCCCGGTATAGACTGGGTCTTCCCGGTCGCTTCCTTTCAGCAGGTTTAGCGCTTCCACATAATTGGAAGCCAGAACCTCTTTGTCATGGACCGTCTCAAGTCTTTCTTGCTGCGTTTTCTGGTCAAAGGCGAGGCGAGAGCTTTGCTCTTGGAAAGTTAGCTGTTCTGCCGGAGTGGCATACATCCTCGTTTTTTCGCCAACCGCCAAGGGAATAAATGAAGTGCCTGCCATGCCGGTCTGAGGGATGTTGTCTATGGTTAAGACTTCCACTTGTTTGCCCTCGATAGGCACAGACTTGCTGCCATACTTCACATCGCCTTGCTGCGAGTTCAGCTCCTGCAGATACGCTGCAGCCCTCATCTGGCCAGTAGGTCCGGTGGGCTGTTTTGGCGGCAGCACACCGCCCGTTCCTCCGCCCAGGTCAGTGCTCGGTTGAGCAGGCTGGATCTCGCCTGGAATGATCGGAGCCAGTGGAGGCTGCTCGGTTAGAATCTCTTGAATCTTCTTGAGCTTGGAATCCGGCAAAAGATCCTCGGCGCCCACCTTGATCTCCATTCCAGGGTACTGTTGAAGGCCATGTTCCTCCTGCAACTCTTCCACTAGTCCCTGGCCATACGCCTTTGCCTCTTCAAATTCCAAGAGCAGGGCAGCGTTCGTAGACTGTTTCTCCTCCTGTTTCTGTTGCCAGCCAGCCGGATCAGTCATGGCTTGTATCCGATCTCTCATTCGCGCAACTAGCCCCTGCTGGTTGCCTTTGAATTCTAGTAGGTCAGATTCAGCTTTAAAACTTGCCTCCGGCAGGGCTGCTCTCATGCCTGCTTCAGCAACCAAGGCTGGTCGCGTAATCCCATGTACGTCTGCATCTCTTGCCCCGGCGGCTTGCTTCAGCTCCATTTCGGTCTTCGTCCAGTGGTCATCAATGCCCTGGTTGAACCCTGCCGCCCTTGCTGCCGCTTCGCGGGGGCTGAGATCCGAGTTGGATAGCGTGTCGATCCCGTGCTGAAGCATTTTGCCGAGTGGGCTCCCTTCAGGCACGGTTTTTTTCAGCAACTCCAAGCGCGAGGTCGTCGCAGTAACCTCCTTCTCATGTTGCTTTCGCTGCTTGATGCCAGCTCCTACGCCGGATCCCAGCGCGGCAATTCCTTGCCCTAGCGCAGAGGCCCCTTGCATGGAGCCCCGCAGGATTCCGCTGGTATCTGCACGGCCTAGCTCCGGCCTAACTGTATCTCCAAATCTAGCCATGTTACGACTTTCTCCCTCCAAACATATTTCCTAGCCCTTGCAGCGCGCCTCCCCAAATTGCCCCTTCGCGGGCCGCTTGAGCGCCAAAGACGTTCGCGTCGTATTCCATCGTCTGCCCGCGCTGCTGTAGCCCCAGGTTGATGCCAGCGTCCGGGCTGAATGTGTCCGGCGTGGACTCAGCCGCAGCTCCCTTTGCCGCTTGCGCCGTTTGGAAGTTGTAGGGAACCGACTGGGCTGGTCTGCCCAAGACCGCTTGCATCGGATCCGCGCCGGAATGAGACAGCATGCCGTAAAGGCTTTGCCCGGCTCCCATTGCCTCGGCTCGGTTCTGGCGCTGGTATTCTTCTCGGCCCAGCGCCTCGGCAAAAATGCTGGCGTTGTCCATTTCGCGTCCCCGGGCTCCGAAAGCCTCTCTGGTGCTTTGCTGGGCCATCCGGCGCTGCTGCGGGGTAATCCTTTGAGCGCGCCCGTATAGTTCATCTGTGAGCCCTTGCTGCTGCTCAATCAGCCGGGCTCTCGCCGGGTCGGACTGGCGGATCGCGTCCACAGCTTGGGCGCCGTAGCGCTCAACGTCTTCGATATCTGCAGCTCGCTGGGCGCTGGCGGTTGTCGCTCGCATTCGCTCTGTGATGGGCGCCGCTTGCTCGTAAAGGGCCAAAAGCCCTTCCTGATCCTCGGTGCCAAAAAAGGCCATCTGCTGCCGAAGCAACTCGTTCTGAACGTATTCCGGCCCATATCTGCGCTCGGCATCGATTAGTCTCTGCTGGAAAATAGGATCCGTAATTCCGGCTCCTTTTTCCCAATCTTCTCCAAAAAGAAACTTTCCGGCGCTTTCGTTGGGATCGAGAGGCGGTTGCGCTGCGGGTGGATCACTTTTTTTTCCCATTTCTCTGCAGTATTTTAACTAGGAGTCGTTGATCGTATTCTACAGCCTGGGGTCCATCCTCTCTTTCCCTGCATGAAAACAGTTTTTCCCGGATCACTTCCGGCTGGCGGTTGATTAGCTCTAAAGCCAAATTCCGGAGGGCCGGGCCTTTCGCCCAACAAAAGGCCAAAAAATAGCAGTTCCCTGTAGGGTCGTCCGGCGTCCAGTTGACGATGTCCTGCCAAGTCCACTTGTCATTGCACCGGTACCACATCAGGAGGCCGTCCACCTCCCCTTTGGTTGTGTGGTAAATCAGGGTTTTCTTGCAAAAGTGGTAAGCGATTAAAGTTCTCGTAACTTCTTCGGAAAAGTGCGCCAGGACTTCTTTGTTTTTCTCGCTAGACGTTGTGAACTCGTAAAGCTGCGAAAACAGCCATTGAGTGCGGGGCGGCAGTTCTCCTTTTTGAATCCATGCCGCAACGTGACCTGCTTGGAGCATTTAGGCAAGGGTGCCGAATACTACAAAATTGAAGTCGTAAGCGGACACATATGTGTGTGGCCAATGGATTTGAAACTGCGACCCGCTCACAATTTCTGGTTTTGGATGGGACCAGCCCCCAGACCAGTAGGTTGCTGCGTCTTGGAAGGGAGTGGTTATGACCACATAGTTGTCGGCCAGACTCGCGGCCAAGTTGAAAGTAAATAGACCTGATGACTCACTGACAAAACTGCATCCGTACAAGGCCAAGTCGGATGCGTCAGGGCTAGTGGTTCCATCGGAGCTGAACTGGCCCCATGCCCTCGGCAGCGGAAGGTAAGTCATCAGCTTTAAAGAATTTAAAACCCCGTTATTGGAAAGCAAAACCTCGTCCTGGGTCAAGTGAGGGACCGCCGTCAGTTCAGGTTGAGCCGAGATGAGGGTTGCCGACAGGTGACCCGCGTCAATACTTCCATCAACGTATTGGGCCGAGTCGATGGAGTTTGCCGCCATCTTGGCATTTGTAATGCCTCCAGCAAGTTTTGCGACCGTCACCTCGCCGTCTTTAATCTTTGCAGTCCGGACGGCATCGTCTTTCAACTGAGCGTGGTCAATCCCCCCGCTCTTAACAATAATCGCTTCGCTTGATCTTGCGGTTGTAACCCCATCGACCGCAGCGTCGGTGAACTTGAGATTCGTCTGAGCGAGGTTCAGCTTCTCAAAAGTTACCTGTTCATCTTCGGTGAAGGTTTCGCCTGCCGTGAATTGATTTGCCATCGTTCTATGTTGTTGAGGTTGGTTTGTTGAAAGTGGAGGTTGCCCTGACTCCGACTGCTCTCAGTTCCGGGCGCCCGGCGCTTGGCGTCCAATCGATTTGGGCCGCGTAGCCTCGCGGATTTCCGGCCCTGGCGCGGATTGAGGCGCCTTCGCCTTGCGAGAGATAGCCGCCTAGTCGCTCCGAGAGCGTTCCAAGAGTGACCGTTTCGTCCGGATCTTCGGTGATGATCTTCAAGGTGCCTTCGGAGGCATGCTCGGAGTCGCTGGCAATGTGAGCCTCAACGTGATTGAAGCGTTTGCGCTCAATCGTCCCGTGCGTGTAAGCCCTGGTTCGCAGCTGCGAGGCGACCGGGTAGACTGAGGTGGCGCTGGCCCCGCTTGATGATGCGATCTGGTCATCCGGAACTCCCGTGCGTGTAATCTTGTGGACTCCACCCTCCTCGGTCACGGCGTACAGCTCGTTAATCTTTCCGGACCTGGCCGGGATCAGATCCACGATGCCCCAGGTGTCAGACCCGGTAGTGTCGATGCTCTCCCAGCCGTTATTCAGATAGCTGTAGATGTATAGCTCGTTGTTGACCGTGCTGTTGCCGGTCGGAACCGCCAGCCAGTAACGATTATCGTGATACACGGCCACCGCGCCATCCGCGTATTCGCCGTTGATGCGCTTGATGTCCGGCTCAATCGCCTCGCTTAAAGGTTGTTCAGTTCCGCGCAAATTCAGCGCATCAAGAAAGCTGATTGCGTAGACACCGGCATCGGAGAGGAACAAAATTTGGTTCGCGTAGGTGACAATACTCTTCCGCGCTACGCACCCGATCTCGTCGGTGAGCAGGTTTGTGGCCAGGTCAGTTAAACTTCCGGAACAGCCGCGCACTTGGTGAATCGAGTTGCGGTTAAACACAACCAGCCGGTCGTCATCAAAAGGTTGCGCCCCTACAATAAAGTCTGAGGTGCCTGCGGTAATCTTGAGCTGGTTTTGGACCGGATCAAACGTCTGGTGATCCATGAGATCGCTGACCACCAATTCATCATATATTGCCGGGCTGCGCCGGGAAGGTGAAGCTGCGCTGTCATGGGTATACGGACACCACACTCGGCGCTGGTGATACGTTCCCCAGGCTACTGCCGGAGGATGTATGTACCCGCCACCGACACTTACTCGCCTCCGAAGCTTGATTGCGCCCGATCCGGCCGCTTTTACGTCAGCATAAAAGTTGAACGCATTTACAGAGGTCTTAGTGATTGTCACTTCAGACCCGGTGACCAGTCCGGAACTTCCTCCATCTGTCACCGTCAGCTTTTGCCCAGACTCAAACCCATGTCCGGTGGCGGTTACGGCCACTAACCCTTTAGCCGAGACCGTGACGGTAGGGTTGATCTCGTCGGCGGTTGTATACGTCCCCGACGATACCTTTCTAAAGGAAGGCGCAGTTGCGTCAGATCCGCCAAACCCATAAGTCCCGTCATCGGGATCAAATTGCATCGTCGTTTGACCATCTACCCGAAGCATGACCAGGCCAAATTCCTGCTGCACCTGGGCATCGCTGCCCACCGTGACTCCTGATTGGTAAGCAATCGTAGTTTTGACCAAGGTGTCGAGCTTCACCGCAGTGGCCCCGCCATTGTTGGCGATTATTATGTAGTCTTCGTTGTCGCTGGCCGGATTACTGAACCGGCAAGCGCCGTAGATCGCGTTTACTCCACCGGAGAGCTTGAAAGATCCAACCACTTCGTCATCGGAAACGTCAAAAGTCTCGTTACTTGCAACCAGGGGGAAGGTGAAATGAGTGGAATCAACGTAGGTGGCTATTCGATTCCCGGTGGGATCTGCGGTTTTCCCGGCAAACGTGCCAGAGATGTTCACCAGCACCTTCATGCCAGGGTTGGAGCCGATCCAGTCGGCGGCAGTTGTGACCGTGACTACGTTGGACGAAAGCGCAGCCGCCGTGATGTCCACGCTTCCAATCAAAAACAGCGCTCCCTGGTCCTCATCGCCGGTCGCCTTTAGTGTCGGCAGAATTGTGGTGGTAACCAGGGTGCCGGAGACGTTTTTGTAGCCCTCGCGGACCTTGGCTGCGCCAGCCTCGTCAAACCGCATGTTCTTGGAAATCGCTACATCGCCTTCTTTCAGCTGGGAAGGACGCAAGCGAGATACCAGAGCGCGGAAACCCGCATCCCCGTCACCAAGAACCGGGCTGTCGAGCTGAGACGGCATTTATCGAAAGTATGCCAAGACGGCCCCAGAGCTGAGAGTGATCTGGGCGAAGTCGCCATAGATCGTCTGCCCGGAGTCGATAGTAATTGTCGCGTCAAAATCGGTGATATTGGAAGTCGTCCCCGAATTGTTGATTACCGCCGCTGCGCCATTCACGGCCTGAATAGCCATGAAGGTTCCTTCGGAATGCCCCGCAGTATCGTTAATGAAGACCGATCCATTTCCGCCGGTCAGACTGTAAGCTACTTGTCCTTGAGCCATGCGGATATCATGCCAGAGACAGTCCGAACTATTTCAGTGGGTTTCTTGCCGCCCTCTCCCTTTTTTGAACCTCGTCCTGCAGAATCCGCATCATTTCAGGAGTCGGCCCGGCTACCCTTGCTGTCGGCAAAGGCGCGTTTCGACTAGGGTCGAGAAAAGGTTGCCCTGCTTTATTTGCGGCGGCAGCGGCCTTCTCTCTTTTTCTTCTCAAGATTTCCGCTTGAATCCTGCGCTCGGCTTCCACGTTGTCAAAGTGATCGCCAAACAATCCAGCCAGTGCGCTGGTTATGCCGTAGCCCGTTTTTACGGGATCCGCAAAGCCTTTCAAAAACCGTTCCCCAGGCTGTTCATGAGCCATTTTCTGAACGCTCTCAGCCGCTTCTTTTCTGACTTTGGGAGAAACTAACGATCCCGCTTCAATTCCGGTGAGCAGAACCTCAAAAGGGCTAAATCGCCGGAGGAGCTTCATTGCTCTTTTTCCTGCCGCTGCATCAAACTGCGCGGCCTTTCCGGGCGGTCTCCCTCCTGGCTTCTTGGTCGGTGGCGGGTTTTTTTGTTGCCTAGCTTCTAAGCGGTCAGCCATCAACTCGCCGGTAGTCGCGGCTCCTAGAAGGATCTCCCCCAAATCGCCTTCGTTTAACAGCTCGCCGGGCCTTTCGTTAGGCTCAGACATTAGAGACTGCTGGTCTGCCGGGCCTGGTCGCTGCCGTGCGTCCGGATCCGTTGGTTTACAAATTGATTCGCCCGGTTGCGGTCAACTCTCTCCAGCTCGACTTGGAGTGCCTTGGCCGCTCTCGCTTCGGTGGCCAGGGATTTCTCTACAAACCCGTCCGAGGCCAGCATGTCGGCGTAGACTCCCAGAGCGATGTAATCCTTCCACTCCATCGGAATTGTGGTCGTATCGTCGGTTTCGTCACCGTAAACCTCGGTCAGCCTGCGCTTGTAGGTCACGTAGGCGGTGGGCAGCTTGATTGTGGCCGCTGCGATACTTACCGAAGACGGCGCCACCGACTCCGAGAAGCTGAAATCTGTCGATCCGTCCGTTCCATAACGCACGTTGGTGATGGTGTGCGTTGCGTTGAGCGCTGCGTCTATCGTCGTCGAATTCGTTACAATCCCGGCCAGCTCAATCGTGCCGCCGCTGATCCCGTCCATCGATGTGGCCACCCGGATTGTCCAGTTTGGATTGGAGCCCTGCCACAGTGTCGCTGCGGTTTCTTGGCCGTAGATCACCTTGTAGCCCACCAGCTCGGCGCCATCGCGGCCCATGAACGTCTCATACTCCCTCACGGAGTTGAGCGCATAGGGGCTGTTCTTGTGGACGCGCAGGACAGTATCGATGTCTCCGGCCTTTGCGTTGTCCGGGGAGGCATGCTCGGAGGTGTAGCCCACAAAAGGAACATACATCCTGGCGCTGTCCACATCGTTGACAACCCGATCTTCCCCGGCGACCAGGAACTGATCCCAGATATCGCTCTCCCGGTAGGCCGACCGGGCTCGGGCGTTGACCAGGTGCCTCACGCGAGTCTTCTCAATGTCGATGAGATTAGCGCCGTGATAGCTTTCGATTAAGGAAAGCAGGTTAGCGTAAGTCTCGGTCTGCGACATCAGGAGTTGGATTTAAGGTGTGGATTCCTCTTCAGGTAGTCGCGGGTAAATTCTTCGTCCTCCCAGCACCCTGGCCGGGAAGTGGCGAAGGCAAAGTATTCTTCAGCCGGTATCTCGGCCTTGTGGCACATCATGCCCTGCTTTTTGAACCGCAAATCCTCTTGCATGGATCGGGCCGTGGCCGCAGCGGCCTGGTTTGTTTTCCTCTCGTTAGCGGCCAGCTTTTCCGCCTGCGACTGCACCGCCGCATGCATGTTGCGGTATAGACCCTCTATGTTCAGGTCTTCGTCCCGCGTGTCCTTCAACGCTTCCTGCTGCCGCATGAATGCATCGCGCCGGTCGAGCAATTGCCCTCCCCGGCGAAGCTCACCCTCTTGGGCTCGCGTCAGATTCTCGACAACCTCAATCATCGTAAAAAGGCGCCCCGGCCAGGGCTATAAGAGGTAGGTGTATTCCTGGCCGGGGCGCTTGGTTGGACGAACCAAATTTACGCTTCGGGATTGAGCCGCTTCATGTCCACCCACAAGCGAACTTTGCCCTGAGTCATGTCAGACAAAGCACCTGAGTTCAGAGTGAAGAGGCAATCAATCGTGTCGGCTGACGTGTAGATCTTGCCCTGCTGCTCACTGTCGGTGCTGCCACCGTCGATATACGCTCCCGTCCCGTTCGCGTAAGTGATGGTGGACCCGTCATCGGTGTGAATCTGGGTCGCGGCAAGGAAACCATTGTCATCAGACCCGTCTCCCATGATTACCGTCAAACTAGCACCAACTCCATCAAACTCTTCCTCGTTATAGAGGCCAACAGCACGGACAATCCCGCCAGCCGGAATCGGTATGGTGAACGTCTGAGTCGTTCCGCTTGCAGTGAGGTCACCGTGCTTCACGATCAGCACATCGGAGTATCCGTTGCTTATCTCGTTATTTGCTACTCTAGCCATTATCGTAGTTCCTTTCGTTCGTTAAGAGTTAGCTGCGGACTTCATCGATAGAAGCGTGGGCGCGAGGATCGTGACAGGCCAGGGTGGCCCAGGTCTCACAGTAACCTCTGGCACCGCCGCCTTGGTCTTCCAGTGACACTTGCTTGGCCGGAATCAGGGTCGCCAGAGAGGCGTGATCCAGGTTAACGGCCAGAGCGCGGTCATGGTTTGTAGTATCAGGGCTGCAGTCCGGATTGCTGTTTGCAATCTTAATGCTACCGAAGTCCGAATCATACAGACTCACTGATAGTGTAACTGTCTTACCGGTTCCGTTAACGGAGTAACGGGTAGCGGTCCCGGAGTGAGCTGCACGCATGAAGTTGGCGATGGAATCGCGAACCTGGGTGTCAGCCACCAGGGTGACGTTGTTCAGATTTCCGCTCACGTTGAACATCGAAGCAAGAGCCGCCGAGAGCTTGGCCTCGGTGACCGCCGCGTTGGACATGGTGACGACTTGCGCTGCCGGAGTCCGGTAGGCAGTGGGGACATCCGAAGGGCCAGACGAGTCGAGCCAGTCGTTGAATCCGCGCATGACAGCAGCGGCAGAGCCGGAGCCGGTCGTCTTGTCGTTAGCAGAATAAACTGCCGCCTCAAGATCACGCTTCAGCTCACGCAAACATTTAACTTTCGCGGCACTTTCGTTTGCGGGACCGACACCATCGACAGCCTGCTGAACCTGCGAAACCTGGTAATCGCGCCGGAAACCCTGGCACACATTACTGAGTCTTGCTCGGTTCTCAAACTTGTCTGAGAAGCTAGTGGTATCAGCTCCTTCCAGAATTCCACTGGTATCGACAGCGCCTAGGCCATCTACCGTCCACTCATGTGAGGTCGCCCTCGCTTTGGTTCGCCTTAACAGCGAGACGAGCGGCGTCGAAACAGGATCGAGCTGAACCAAAATATTGGTCAGGTCTTCGCGGTTACTAACCGCTGCCCCCGTTCCGGGCGCGCTCGGATTATCATAACTAGCACTAAAAGCCATGTTCTATATTCCTTTCGTTTGTTTTGAAGTTTATTGGGATTGAAGAGTGAGGATATCTTCCAAGATGTGGTAGTTTCCAGTTTCGTCGAACTGCTGCTCCAGGGCTTGCAGTCCTTTAGCCGGTGCCGCTTGCTGTTTTGCAGAAGCAGCTGCGCCATCGCTGGGATTCGCGGGAGGCCGCATCCTGGTCTGCTTTGTTTGAGCAGGCGCAGATGTTGCGTTTCCGTTCCTCTTCAGCTCCGAGCGATGAATTGAATCCGCCGCATGCGCGAGCACTAACGGAATCTCCGGGAAGTCATCTTTCAGTGACGCTAAGCCAGGGTGACTCATCACTCCTTCGTAGCGTTGTCTGACAGGTGAATTCTCATCCTTCATCCACGCAAATTCTTCCTCGGCAATCTGTCGCGCTTGCTCGCGTTGGATCGAGACCTGGTGCTTCCCTTGAAGCTCTCGGAACCGATCTACGAGGTGTGTTTTACGTGCTTTCCTGGCTGTCCGAAGCAGTCCTTTGATTTCCGCTTTTGTGTATTCCTTCTCGTTTTCTTCATGGATGATCGAGTCGCCTGTCTCATCCTCGTTGTCGTCGAGGAGGTCTTCAGCCCACTCAATCATCTCATCAACGTCAGCTGCCTTTTTCTGCAACTCGTCAACAGTCTCGACTGAGTGGTACGGATTCTTCGCGGGATCGGAGGGCCGCGCAAACGGATCCTCCTTCTGCTCTGGTTTGTCTTCCAACTGCGCTTGCAGGTCGCTTCTCTCCTTGATCAACCCGGCGATGCGGTCTGCACCACGGGAGTTGAGGTGATCGGCAATTTCCTGCCAGCCGTCTTCCGACAAGTTTTCCAGTTCAAGTCCGGCTATCTTCTCCGGGGCTTCTGCGGCAGGTTGCTGCTCGGTATCCTCATACCCAAGCGGCTCTTCCACTTCTTCCCCTGGAGTCTGGGCCAGAAGGGCAATGGCATCCTCTGTCGAGAGGTTGTCGCCTTCTGTATGTAGCGTGTCCTGTTCTGTCTCGGGAGACACGGTCCCCGTGTTATCTTGGTCTGTCATCTGCGTTCCCTTTTCGCCGGAGCGGTTGCGTGATTTGAAAATATCGCGGCCTGTCCAAACCTATCCGGAAAAAACATTCGCCAGGGTGTCGAGGGCATCCAGCCGCCCCACACCTTTCCAGATTTCGCGCTCCTCGTCGGCCTCGCTGACTGCTCCCAAAGCCGCCTCCCGGCGCTCCACCAATTCTCGCACGATGATTTTCGCCATGTGCGTGTTCCTCAAGTATTCTACGACCTCCTCAAAGGTCTGCTCGTTTTCCATGTGTCCTGTTTTTATGCCTGATTTTGCATTCCCTGAAATTCCGCAGGCGCAGTGCCTATGCGACCGATCTGAGCGTTCTCCTGCTGCTGCATCGCAAATTGATATTGCTCCATGTATTTCTGCAGCCGGGCGGCAAAGGCTTCGTCAGTCTGCAAGCGCTCGGCCACATCCGGTTGCTGGACGTATTGCTCGCCAAGCTGGAGGGCGATCTGATGCCCTTGGGGCCGAGCTGGCACCTCGATGCCGGCATAGATCATGCTTAAATCAGTCGCCACATCGCGCATAGCCTTGGCCGTCCCCTGCTCCTGGGGCTGCAGCACGGCATCAGCTAACACCGGGTCGATACTGGCAGCGATCACCTCAAGCAGAGCCTCGACGTTGAGCTTTCCGACCCGATCCAGCGAAAGCAATTGGACAAACTGCCCGATTTTCTTTTCCACGGTCTCCGGGTCATGCATCTGAGCATCGAAGTGGACGCAAATGTCCATTTCCTTGGCCTCCGCTTCCTTGTTGAACTCCTGGGGCTCCGGCACGCCAGACACTCGGAACATGAGCTGATCCGGGCCGTAGCGGAGAAACGCCTTGTAGGCTTCGCTGAGAACATTGCGAACGTGCGACAAAAACTTGTCAACGTAGAAGGCTCTCTTGATCTGGGCGTCCGGGTCTTCGTTGGGATTGGACAGCCCAACCATCCGGTCAGCCTGAGAGAGCATTGTCGCCTCAACCTCAATGGATCCAGGGTCGGCAGGCGGTGGGTCAATCCAGCCGTATTCACCGGGACGGCGCTCAGTAACGTGGCCACCAGGGCGAAATTCCGGCTTAGGTCGGCCCACTGGCCCTTTGGAGGCTGGCAAAGTCGCAAGAGAGCTGCGGTCAATTCTGGCATCTCGGCAAGCCTTCACAGTCCACTGCGCTCCCCGGAGGAGATCGACCATCGAGCGGGCCTCATACATCCGCTTTGAGTCGCGGTGTAGCTCGGTGACGACAAACGGGTAGTCCTCCAGGCCGTTGAGCAGCTCAAACTTGCCGAAACTCTCGGTCTCTTTCGTATGCCAAACCGTGCAGTAGATCCCCTCGGCGCCGTCTTTCATCAGGCGCTGGTAGGTGTAGATCACCTCAATGAAATCAGTCTCGCCATCGTCAAAGCGGCCCTGCTGGCTGTACGGGTCGGCGGCATCTACCATGCTGGAGTCGGTCCCGCGCATGCGCTCAATCACATGATCGGCCCATTTCTCATCCCAGCCTTCGGTGCTCACCCTGGAGAGAACCTCCTGGGGAGTCATCAAGACCCGGCGGTGGACGTACGGCGCCTTCTGCGGATCCGTACAGTAATGAGGAAAGAAGATGTCGGTGTCGGTCGCCAGCGCCTGGACGATTGGCCGGTCAATAGACCGAACCTGAACCGGCAGCTCGGCAGCTCCTTCCTTGCGGAGTTTCCGGAGCGCCTTCTTTGCGTCCTTTTTCTTTAGCTTTGGATACTGCTGCTGGAGCATAAGCACTAGGTCGTCATCGTATTCCTCGGTAACGATCAGCTCGGCCAGCTCCGGGACAGTCGCCGCGATTTCCTGCAGGTTGAGCATCTGCAGCCGGGTAACATCCCGCTGCTCCCATCCAACGTAGGTAATGGCATGCGCCTTTTCAAAGAGGTAGTTCGCCGCCAGCTCCATTTCCCTGGCGAAATCCGGAATGTAATAATCACGCATCCACTTTAGAAACGAAGAGACCACCCTGGCATGCGCCACATCGCTGACCTCAATCGGATACGCCCGGATGTTGGCCCGTGCCAAGGCAAACGCGCTCATGGCAACGTAAGCCTGGATCCGCTCGCCAACCACAAGTGCCTCGGAATCGCTGGCTCCCTCCCAAGGAAGTGCATCGCTGCCCGACTTGCGGAGATCGTTGGTTTTGCCCGGCCAGTAGTTCCGCCGGTCGTCATAGCTCACCTGGCACTGGTCCCGCCAGTGGTTTAGCTCAGACTGAGTTTCCTCGTAGCTGCGGAGGAGTTCCTTTATGTCCGGGCTCTCTGCCGCATTAACTTGCGCTTCGCTCACAGGGGAAGAATACGTTGCGCTGTCCCTACTTCGGCCAAGTGACGTTAGCGGCTACCGAGTAGAGCGGAAGCTGCGTGTTGCCCTTTCTGCTGGCCTGCCGGACCCCGTCAAATTCTCTGGCAACGGAAAGCTCCAAAAACGTCCCGCCCACGGGTTTTGGTGGCCGCTCCATAGAGGTATGCCAGGTAGTGTCGTGCATGGAGAACTCCTCTTTGTAGGTTGGACATTGCAAATGAAGAACCGGCGAGGTCCAAGTCCTGCCAGTCCGCTCGTCACAGCGCGCTCGCATCGTCGTCAACGCCCAGCGCTCATGGATATGCCCCGTGATAAATGCATCGCAATCGTATGCTGCTGCGCGCCTCGCTGTGGCAATTGTACCCTTGGTTACCGGGCCACCTGAGCTGCCGGTACCATGGTGAACCCATATCTTGAAAATCTTGGTGGTCGTCTTTGTAACGTGCAGTCGCACAAGAATCCAACCTCCTATCCCGCAGGTGATCACCGGGGAGCCTTTCTTGCTCGCTCGCATCCGCTCAGTCAGCCTGGTGGTCAGGCATGTCTCATGGTGTCGCTTGATGCTTCCTTCATGGTTGCCTTCATAGAATACCGCCGCATTAGGTGCCGAAAACTCCAAGAAGTCAGCGCCACAGGTCACCAGCGAGTCGAGGTAGTCCGGCACCATGTTCTCCGGTCGGATGTCAGATTTGCTTTTTCTCGCATCCCAATTTCCCTGCATCGCGCAGAAAAAATCTCCAGCTGAAATCCAAGGCCAGCCGCCGTCAACGCACTCTTCAAGGTGCCGTTTTAAAAGTGGTTGATTGCACTTTGGATTATCAAAATGAGCATCCGACACAATGAAGATGCGAACGCTATCTGTTGTTCCAATCGGGTCGGGGAAATCTATAAGAGGCACCTTACCTCGGCGCATCACGGTAAACTTTGGTGTTGAGGGCATAACGAATCATTAGTTTATTTTAGCGAGCCGCTTTTTCATCCGCTCCCAACTTGGAAGAAAATGAGTTTCAATCGCTCGCACTACTGGTTCGTCCAACTGCTGAAAATCCTTGGCAAAACTTATGCCTGACAAGTCCAGGCTGGCATGCAGCAACTCATGCCGAAGGGTCGCGGTAAGCACTGCAGGTCGCAGGCTTTTGCCTAAAAAAATTGTCCGCTTGTCGTAGTCCCAGAAGCCGAAGCACTCTTCTACGTCCAAGTCCTTCTGGACTATCTTAATCGTTACCCCGGCAACCACAGCGGATCGGGGCAACTTCACGGGTCTATCTCATGCGCGAGAGACAGCTGAATTAAGTCGCAAACTTCTTTCGCCTTGTTGCTGGTGGCCGAGCTGTGGTGAGCCAGGTTGTAGTTAACTATCCACTCGCCCTCGTCGCCGGTTCGCATCGCAAAAACAAACGGAACTCTCTCCCGGTTGCATGCCTCAATCGCATCTTCCATGAAGTCTTGCGTCATGCCTCTCGCTCCTTTCTAAGCCGCCGCTGCAAATTGTTTACCACCTTGTAGGCCCAGCGCTCGTCATGGCCGGTCCTCTCGCTTATCGCCTGCAATGACGACTCCTCAACCACTCCCAGGACTGCTCCTTTTATTTTGAGGTAGCAATAGTCCCAGGCAAGAAACCTGTCGCCCTGTTCAAGGGCAAAGGCTTTCGTGCCGATAGCTTTTGTCCCCGTCTTCCGTTTCGACGAGCTGAACTTTGAACGGTTTGCCGGGGGAGAGGAACGCACGTATTCTAGGGGTAACCAGTATTGGGTGGCGCTCCCATTCTCCACTGAGCTGTCTGACCCGCGCCCATATGTGTTTTGACCTTTCATTCTGAGGCATTTGCAGGCAAACCGCGTCCTGGAACCGGGGAACTGCCAGCGGTAAAATATCTGCAGCGGCAAGGTGAACTTTCAGCTTTGCTATCCCGGTCGGGCGATACATCACCCTCGGGCGCCCTGGACACATCACCCGGTACCAGTCGTCCGTAGTCATGTGCCTCTCTCGCAGCCCTTTTATCTTGGCCCCGGAAATCTTCAGCAGCTTTAAAACTTCCTTCTGCGGCATGTCATCCTCGCTCTCAACCTTGTCTAAAATCTTCATCGCCAATCTGCGTTACTTCTCTTCGGAGCGCCGTAGCTCGGTAGCTGCACCTGGGCTGGCGCCTCAGTGAATTCATCGCCGTGGTAAATCCCGGTGACAGCGCCGTAGCGAGCGCAATCAATAAAGTCTTTCCAAGGCATTTTCAGTCCTCCCTCCAGGTCGTATTCTGCCATCGCAGTGATCAGATTTGCACATTTTTCTGACACATAAAACCTAGGCCGGTTAATGCTGTCCACCGGCTTGCTCCGGTCGTAGGCCATCAGGTTGTTCATCGCCTGCAGCCCTTGCTCAATCTCATGGCCCCGGTCGCCGCCAGGGATCAACGCCGGGAGGCAGATAAAGTCGTAATCATCCATATTACTGAGAATCGACTCGCTTCCGCCGTCCTTGCTGGGCGTCTGTATCTTGCACATTCGGGGGTCAATGATCCTTTCTTGGATCGTTTCGCCATGAAGTGTCGTATCCGTGGTTATTCGGCCATCATCGTGCTCAGTCACGGTCCCGCCTTCCATTGTGTAGAACAGCTTCACGTAGTCCCGGATTCCTAGCCCTCTCCCTCTGGCGCCGGGTCCAGGGCTCCAGGAGCCCTCCTTCCACACCGCCCAGTCCTGGTCGTCGGGATATTCACGGTAAATCCACCAGCTCCCGGACGCATCGACCGCCACCCATAGGCAACACCAATTCTTGCTGCCGCCGGGATCGATCAGCTGGTAGCAAGTCACATCAGTGGTCGGGATTTCGTCATGCTTCACCACGTTGCTTTCCCGGCTGAACATCGGGAACACGGTGGTCGATGACCTGACCGGCACACCGTAAGCGCGGGTAAGAATCTCCTCTCTTGGCCGACCAGCCAGGTCGCTCTTGATCCGCTCGTAACCTCCAAACGGATTGTTCTGCGAGTGGAAGTAGATCACCGAGGCATCGCGCAACTTGCTGCGCTGGGTTACCGGGACGCGCTCGCCGTTCAGCAGCTCCGCTTTAATTTGCTCTTCAGTCTCAGCCTGGTGAAGGAACTCGCGGACTGTCGCCGTGTAGCCGTAGATCGGAGTGAAGGTCAAAAGCATCTTCGCGTTCCGGGTAGCCAGGCGGAATCTCAACGTATCAATCAGCTCCGGACCCAGCAGATACTCGTCAAGCCAGACGCCCCAGTTTGGCGCATCGTTCTCTTCAAAACTGCCCAATTCCGAGCCCTCTAAGATCGACTGATCCTGCTGGAACTGGCTGTAATGCTTAAAGACAATTTGAGACTCGTTCAGGATGATTGAGCTTCCGGCAAAGCCGGTCTGCCGCTTGTAGCTCACGTAATGCCCCTTCGACCGACTCGTTTTCCGCAGCTCCGGCGGGAGCCATTCATAGACAGCCGCCTGCACCTGGCGAACAGACACCTCCGCATTCTGGGCAAAGACAAATATAGTTGCGCCGGGATTTTTGAGGGCAGCGTTGATCACACTCTGCGCGCCGTAAATAGTCTTCCCGCTCCGGTTGCCGCCAAGAATAAGCAACTCGTTCGTCGCGTCCTCGCCGGTCACCAGCGCGTCAGCCTTCTCCCAATGCGGCATCTTGAACCCACAGTTCAGCGGATCCTCGGCGGCGTTGCGTAACGCGGCGTGAAAGCTGGTGTGCAGCTCCAATACCTGCTGCGGCTCCATCATCGCCAGCTCCTCGGGAGTCGGCGGCTTCAATACCGGATGTTCCTGCCAGGTCAGCATTCGTAAAGCATAGCAAACCCGTCTCCGTTGCCCTGTAAGCCGAGAATGTTGAAATCAATCCACTCGTAGGCTTCGTTGCGACTCATTCCGCCTTCAACAAAATGGGCCACCAGCTTGTTGTAGCTGTAGACCAGGATGCCGGGATCGGTGTACCCGACAATCGCTTCGTCAAGCCCGTCCAAGACCAAAGCCTCTTCCGACAGAAGCTCCCTCGGAATCCCCGCAACGTCGTCTACTTCAGCAGAATCATGCACCGCTGCTCGTTCGTCTTCTCCCCGTAATCCCATATCACTTTCTCTACTTCGCCCCGGAAGCCTTTCATCCGGCCCAGCTCTTCCCCTTCTTCACGCTCTTCCCAGTGCAACGTAACATGCTCGCCAACAGCAGGCTCGCGGCCAACACAGTAAACAGTTCTCTCCCGCTGCCTGTCTGGGCTCACAAAGTTAACAGTCATTCTTTTGAGTTTTCTTCAATCTCTCGCGCAACTTTTTCCGCCAAGGTCTCTTTCCGGAGCCGCCGCTTCCTCACCGCATCCCGCGCATCATGGTTCACCATCTCCCGAAACCCCCGCTTCTTCTCCCCGCGCCTTTCAAAGAACGCATCGCAAGCCTTCTTGATCTCGTCACTTGTCGCGCTACGCCCCGCCATCGTCCGGTAATATTAACACTTCACACTGCGGGGGCCGTCCCAGTCGGCACCCTGAAAAAACTCACCTTGTCCAGCGGACAAAAATAAAGAGGCTGTCGAACATTCTCATACCGGCTGTCAGTTCGCTTCTCGACGTTCCAGGACGAACTGCTGCTCCCAAAAACACTCGCCGCATGCGTCCCCGACCTGGAGAGGATTATATACAAATACGGCTTCGGATTGGCCCGGTCCCAGGAGTGCTGCGCGCAAACCATGAAGTCCGGATACGGCCAGTCGCCTGCGCCCGTAAAATCGAATCCACGCCGCTTTACCTCAACACGCAACGCTGGCCGCTCAATAAATAAATCGCCGTCATCCGCGTGATCCTTCCACTCACCATAGGTCTCCGCTTTCGTCGTCACAGGGACACTCACCTTGTGACCACGCTTGCTCAACATCTGCGCCACCAGCCACACCGCCTTCTCGCTCTCATCGAGGTGACCCAAAAACTTCAAATGGTCACGATGGTCTACCGCGCTATCCATAATTAGATCCCGGCCCCGGAAGGCCCAATGAGGACTTCTCGTAGCAAAACCAATTGCCAGCGAGCCTTCTCATGCTTGCTAACGCCCGAAGGCGCATGGCCCGTTCCAGGACCGGGAAAAATGTCTGCCAAGCCTGCCCTGCCAAGCCGCGCCAAGCCCAACCCGGCCGCGCCTCGCCTCGCCTCGCCCTGCCTTGCCTGCCTTGCCGTGCCTGACCATGCCCTGCCTCGCACCGCATTGCCGGGCCTCGCCTGCCTTGCCAAGCCGCGCCGTGCCCAGACTGGCCGCACCAAGCCGGGCCGTGCCATAAAATTATGCCGCAGCAACGTCATCTATCGCACTAAATACTACGGCCAACTCCGAAAGACCCGCATACCTCGACCGGAATGTGGCCAGATCCTGAACCGCTCGCGCAATCAACCGGTCGCGCTCAATCGGATCCGCAAGAATGTCCTCAGTCGTCCGGTAACACCGCTGCGGAATTCCCGACTTGATTGCCTTGTCCTTCGTCGTCACCTGTAGCTCATACTGCCGAGACTCAACATTCGGCGCCTCCTCACGCACTACATGAAGTGAACGAATCATCGCCCGAGCAGTATACTTCCTGTGCTCATGAGCCGCAATCGAATCACTCCACTCAAACTCCCCGTGAATCGGAGACTGCTCCTTCTCAGCCTCATAAACAACAACGTCAGCCGTGATGGATCCATCGTTGTCCTCTCGGACCTTCTCAAGGCAGTCAAGCGCTACATCCGCGTCCACCTTGAATCGGGCGCCTCCGGCCCACTTCACAGATTCAATCTTGCTCACGATGCAGGCTCGTCAATCGTTTCACGCCCAGGGTCCACCTCAAAGGTGCCATTCTCCCCATTCTTCTCCGGACGCCACTCGCCAATCCCTACCGAAAATCCAGCACGGTTAGTCAAGTTCACAACATCCCCAATCGTCAGCAAGTCAGCATCATATACAAACGAAATCTTCGCTCCCCACTCAGCAAATTCCGGTCGGTAACGGATGTCTGTCTGGTTAACCCCAATCCGAACAATGTCCTCGCGCAAAGTCGGCTCGCAACACTCCATCGGGATCAACCCCGCATTGCGGAAACGAAGAGCCTTCCTCACCGTCGTCTTGGCCAGCCCCGTGTCCTTATGCGCTGCCTCAATCATCGCACTCTTCACTGCCATCGCAGGAATCCCATACCCGCCGTCCTCGCACCAATACGTAGAAGCCAATCCCTCCACCTCCGGGTCGCGCCCAGCCTTGGGGACTTTCCTCCGTTCAGCCGCAGTCATTCGCAGCATCTCCTTCGACTTCTCATTCCAGGAATGCTGGATCAAAGGCGCAGTCCCCCGGATGTGCAACGTAGCCCGACGCAGGTTGATAGCCTGAATCAATAACCCTCGCTTGCTCGTAGTAGAGCCCTTCTTTTTCTTAGTGTCGCCCAATGTTTTCATGTCGTTCTGTTTAGGAAAAATGATCGGCGGACCGAGAAGGGAAAACCCTTAACCTCCCCGGCCCGCCTTTGCGCCATTACACCTCGCTCAAACATCAATGACCTTCTCCTCTGTCGCTTTCGCAACCTCTGCCCTCGCATCATCAATGGCCTTGCGCGCATCTTCCAGTGTCACCTTGTGCTCATGGGTAACAACCGAGCCCTCGCCATGAATGGCGCGCTGCTTGTCAGTCGTTATCCCAAACCCAAGCGCAAGATCCTTCACCGAAATCTTGTCCAGCTTCTCGTCGTCCTCCAGGACGCGGTCCAGCTTCTTCTCCAACGCATCAGCCGCCTTCAGCTGTAATTGCGTCGCCTTTAAACTCCGGTGCGTCCGCGTAGCCTGGACTATCTCCGAGTGCCGCCGCTTCATAGCCCGAATCGCATCAAAACTCGTCGTCAACTCCCGGCAAATCGTCCGCTCAGGGACCGCTCGGCATATCAACGCCAAAATCGCACACGCCCGCTCAGGATTCTTTACCTCCGTTGACGTAATCCCACGCTTCTTGTTCTCCTTCGCAACAAAATCAACACTGTCATAGATGGCCTTCGCCAACTTGTCGTCGTCTTCCGGTGTCCCCGGCGCCAGCAACTCAGTGCTCATTACAAATCAATTGTTTGGCGACTCCCGTAACTTAGAAACCTTTTTCTGACACAAAAACTCGCCGCGAAAAACAATACCCCACAACGTCCGTATCGACACCTCATCGCATCATCCCTAAATGCCAACCCCATCGCAAAATACTAAACTCTTCGTCACCCTCGCAATACAAGCAGCCGCCATCGTCTGGTGGGCAAGTAACCTCTCCTCCCAGGTCCAACATAATGACTTCCAAATCCAGATGATGGCCAGGGATGTCGAAAAACACGCCGCGTTCGTCCGCGATTGGCCAGTAGGAAAACTAGGCGCCCTCCCAGACGATGTGCGCCAAAATCTCCACATCGAATCCCTCCAGAA
>Ga0098059_1000552_pt1 | contig 21975 bp, 17 predicted proteins | sample 20_taG_FD_92580 | JGI IMG/M metagenome (GOLD analysis project Ga0098059, IMG submission 92580) | Marine viral communities from the Subarctic Pacific Ocean - 20_ETSP_OMZ_AT15318 metaG | ecosystem: Environmental > Aquatic > Marine > Oceanic | place: Subarctic Pacific Ocean | collected 2015-01-19
CCATCAGCGACTACTTCCAAATACTCAGCCGCCGTTAGCACATCATCGAAGGCTCCACTTTTGTCCCCCCGATCTGCCGACGCATACTCGTCCAGCTTAGACTCAAGCTCCATGATCCCGTCAAGTACGTCATCGGGATAAAGCTCCTTACCTTTCTTGGCGACCACAGCTTTACGGAATTTATCAACTCTCCTTTTCAGCTTCGCTATAGTCACGCCTTTCTGGCCCTCGTCAGCTTCCTCTACTATGGTTTTGGTTTCTTTGCTTATCGTCCTAGCGAGCTTGTTAAGATTTTCAACAGCGACTTCCTCTGCTTGCTGGGCATCTGCTTCTTCCTGTTGCTTTCGCGCTTCTTCCTGTGCCGCTTGTTCTTCCCCCCTTTGTGCTGCCAACTGTTCGCGCTCAGCAATCATCTCACCTCTTAACTGATCTGCCTTCCGCGCTCTTTCCGCAACAGCGTCAGGGGTGGTTCCGTACCGCGCAGCTTGGATGGCGGCCTTGTCTCTCCTTGCTTTTACCTCTGCTGCTTGCAGTTCTGCCTCGAAATCTTCTTCATCAATCTGTTCCGACAGGGATCTTTTTTTGTTCTCGGCGAGCCGTTCCCTTTCCTGCCTTGCCGCAATAGGGTCATCAGGTATCTGCCCTGTGTTCTTTGCAAAAGCTATCTGTGCCTTTGCTCTCTCATCAAAAGCCTCCTCGTCCCTTCGATTTTGTTCCTCCCTTTGAGCTTCCGGCCCCATCATGCCGCTCATGGCATCTTCCCGAAGTACATCCAGCTTCTCTGCGGCGGTTAAGTCTGCACCCTTCTTCCTTACAGCCTCCTGCAACAGCGCACTTTCCGCATCGGTCAGCTCACCCCCGGCTTCAGCCTTCAGCATTATATCCTCTATCAATGCCTCTGTTTCAGCTTCTGCCTTTGCCTCCTCCGTGACAGATAAAATCTTATTCTTAGTTTGATCGTAAAGTTTCTTGGCGAGAGGGTCTTCGCTTCCCGGCACCCCAAGGAGCCTGTTGTACTCCTCCTGCACCTCTCTGGTAAAACCTTCCTTCGCCTCGCGCTGGGCAAGTGCCACTATGGCTGCGCTGTTTGGCCCCTCATAGGCTCTCCTTGCCACTTTCTCTGGCGTGTCAGGCTTAGTGGCTACCCCGTTCGAGTCGATGTGATAACCGGCTTGCGCTGCCCTTAACTGTTCTTCCTTTTCCAGCGGCTCATCGGCAAGAATCTTTGCGTCTAAGTCATTGGCGACTTCAGGGTCAATCCCGCTATCTATTTTTTGCTTCCGGAAAACTTTTGCCCCTATAATGCTTGACGCTAGACTCAGGATTACACCAGCCGCGCCACCCACCGCCGCATCCTCCTTCCAATCTTTCAGCACCTCACGGTCTGGGTCGTATGCAACTATCCACTGGGCTATGACATCCCCGCCTAATCCTTGAAACCATTCTTGAGCCGCCTCTTCTAACCCTTCCCGTCCTGCGTCAACTAGAGCTTTATAGAACCCTTTCCCACCACCCATCCCAGTTATGCGCCCTATCATCTTGCTTATGGGGAGAACCTCGGTGGTTCCTAGTCCTGCGTTTAGGAGGTATGAGCTAAATGCCTGCCCCGGTGATGCCCCGTTCGCAACTGCGTCATGGTATCCTACTGGCCCTGCTACTATTGCCCCAACTCCTGCTGTTACCCTAAAATTAATTTTGGTAGCGGCTTTCTTTAAGAACGCTTCTTGAGCTTCCGTGGCGGCCTTTAGCCCAACCTCTTCAGCAACCTCCCTTGTCGCCTTTTTCTCTAAAGCTTTTTCAGTTGTCTCTTTTAATGTTTTCTCAAATAATTCTTCTCCACCTTTCTTTAATCCGCGCTTTAGAATGTGACTGATGAACCCTCCTCCGACAATAAAACCTGCACCTGAACCAACGCCGTGGAGTGCTTTTGTCTTAAAGAAGTCATCGGACATTTCCCTTTGCTTCCTTTCGGATATTTCAGGTGTAAGGAATTGGTGAACGTCTTTCTTGATGAACTCGGCTGTTGCTCCCGCTGCCGTTTCCTTTGTGTCTTTGGCGGTTAGGAAAGGTAATGCCCCCCCATCTTCTGCCCCCAATGCTTGTCCCGCCAAAGTGCCAGCAATCCCAACTGTTTCAAGGCCACCTGTAACTAAGTTCTGCTCGGCAAAGCCCTTCATGAACTGGGTGTACCCCTGCTTTACTGCGTCCCAATTAGAAACCGGGCTTCCATCATCACCGCCGCCACCACCCAAAGCGGAGTAGTCTATCTCGGCCATCTCAACCTTTGGCTCGGTTGCTTCAGCCTCTCGTCCCCAAATCCTTCTTATGTCTACCTCGAACGACGGGTCTGCTTTGAAGATGTCTTCGAGCTTGTCCTTGTGTTCTTTGGCGTAACGAAGAGTGATCTCATCATCCGTCAATGAGGTGCCGGGGTTTTTACCCCTGTAAGATTCAACAAGTAGGTTGGCCATTTTTTTATTGAGTAGCGGGATTCCGTGCCCACCAGTTATTACCAGCTCTTAACTTTCTAACAGGCTCAGGAGGTTGTTCCATATCCAGCAGCGCAGGTGTTCCTTCAGGTGTTCCTTCCCTGTGGTAGTAGCCTACGTCCATGTTCCTTCTTATTTTCTCTGCCTCCTGTTCACGGGGAAGTAGCTGTCCCATCGATGGAGGAGCTTGGCCCAGTTGTCCCCGTATTGCCTCTATCGCGCCGGGAAGCCGAGGGTCGTAATCGCCTGGCTGGGCAAAACCCCCGTAGAGAGCTTCCCTCATCCGGCTCAACCCTTCCTGTGCTTCTCGACTTGTTGCTGGGCGCCCTTCCGTTATTTCGCTGACAGCCTGTGCGTCTAGCGGCGTAGATTGTTGCTGCGGAAGTAGAGCGGGATAACCTTCAGGTGTGCCTTCTCTGTGTAGGTAGCCGCCCACCCCCGGCATTGGTGGCGGTACAGGACTTGACTGAACAGGCGCGGGTGCAGCAGGAACAGGCACGGCTTGAGGAGCGGCTTCGTTAACGGGTGTCCACCACTCACGGGGGTTGGTGCTGATTCCCCCATTGGCAACAGTAGTGTTGAGCGGTTGTCCTTGCGGTTCCTCTCTCGCAGCCCTCGCAGCTCTTGCCGACTCTATCTCAGCGAGCGGATCGCCTTCTACGCTTTCTGGTTTAGGCTCCTGTGCTGACCTGAAAAGAGGCTTGGTGAACTCGCCGGTCATCACATTGTACCTGTTCATTGTTGGAAAGGCTGTTGTGATGCCCCTCATCTCATCCCGTATTTCCTTAGCTCTAGCGTTTGAGCTTTGCTGGCTGGCGACGTTCTTGTCTAGCTTAAGTTTTGCTGTCCAATATTTTATTTCCGCATCTGTCTTGGCAGCCTCAAAAGCTTGTTGACTTGCCTGTCCCCATGCCGCCAGCAACTCTGTTCTGGCCTCGGTAGGGAAATCTTGGTGCCACATATTCATCGGCAACATTGGCCCATCTGGACCGTCAGGGTCATGTACCGGCAAGTCTCCTATGATCACTTTACCGGCGTTTTTCTTCCAGTTCTCAGTCAGCAGTTTATAATCGGAAAAGATTACCTCCATACCTGGTTGTGATAGCGTCAGCGTGGAGGCGATTCGCTCTTGAGTCATGGCCGTTTGGTTTCCCGCTTCGTAGTCAGCTATTATTCCGTCTGCCCTTTCCCTTATTTCTTCCCCTTTAAGTTCGGACAATTCCCCTGCAAGCTCTGTGTACCTAGCCTTGGACGCTTCAAATTTCCGCTGCCAACCCGGCGTGTTTCTCACTAATTCGTCTGCTTGAGACTTCCTCCATGTGTCGATGGCGGGCTTAAACCTTGCTTCCATGCCTTCCATCTCGGCCTTCTTCATCTCACCCCTTGTGAGCCGCCCGATCTCTTCCTCGCTTAACAGTTTGTATTCCCTGATAACGTCGATGTTAGACATGAGCCTACCCTGTGGCCCCAACTTCTCCTTGTGGGCAGCTATGTCTTGGTTGAGTTGTGCTGAGTTCTTCCCTTCGGTTGTCAGTCCGTAACGGTTGGCTTCAGCTATTGACATCTCCAGAGCAAAGTCTTCTGCCTGATCTATGCGCCTTTGTTCAGCGGCAAGAGTTCGCGCATTAGCTCGCTCCTCGGTTGCTATCTTCCGTGCATCAGCTCGCTCCTCGGCAGCCAGCGCTTCACGGGCAGCTCGTTCCTTTGCTTGGTGGGCGAAGATGCCCTGTATATTCTGACGCATGGGAGCCATTGCTGACTCGTAGACATCCATTCCAGTATCCTTGATTGGCATTATTCTGATCCTTTCCTTTGAGCATCAAGCTCCTCTATAAGCAAACTCACTAACCCCGTATTAAATAGTTTGATGTCATTTGGAGACATTATCCACCTTTCCAGCTTGGGGTTTTCAGCAAGTCGCACAGCTTCGTCACCGGCAAACACGATAGGAGGCAGGGGTTGTTTGTCTGCCAGCATTGCGTTGAGTTCTGAAATCATTGTCTCCCGGTCTTCATACCTTGGGGCCATCAGCAGCTTGTCGTTAGGTATGTCCTTCAGCCCTAGTATTTCATCTGGTGGCAGCTCGTAGGTGTACCGCGAATACAGAGGCTCATCTACAGGAGGGGGAGGAGGAGCTGGTGCGGGAACAACGGGAGCCGGTGCCGGAGCTGGTGGCGGTGGAGGGGGAACTTCACCTGTGGTGTCTGTCCCGCTGGGGAAGGTGTAGTATCTACCGTCTTCGCCCTGTACCACCTCGTTACCTATTGCTGCTTCACCTTCTAATGTCCGCTGAAAGCTGGGGTGTTGGTTGCCTTTTAATAGCATTCCCGTGTCTGGAACCCTGCCGGTTGTACCCGGAGCTAATCCGTACTCCTTCGCCGTGTCGTAATCGTACCCCGTTCCTTCTGGGTCAAATGCTGGCGGGGCTTGTTCGAGAATCTGTTGCCTTACAAGATCGTCCTCCTGTTGGCGAACCTGTTGCTGTCCTATTGTCTGCTGCATCACAGACTCAAGGGAATCTATCTTGGCATTTAAAGTATCTATCTGCGCTTGCTTGGGGTCTTCGGGAGGCGGCTCGAAGGTGGCTGCGAACTCCATTGCTTCCTGCCATCTGGACGGTTCCTCCATTGGCGGAGGCCTTAACGGTTCAGGTGAAGTCGGCGGTGGTTGTAACGCTATCTCCTGTGGATAGACATACCCTTCCTCGAACACTTCCTTGCCCTCGGCCAACGCCGCAAGCTCCGGGTTGTAGGTGATGTGTTCCTCGCCACGATATGGGGGTAAGTCCTCGGTTGTTTTAGGCAACCTCTTCCCCATCTCCATTAACTGTTGTCCTCCTTTTTTCATGGGCCTGGTGCTACGCTTACGGGCAATCCGTTGGGGTCAAACCCTGCCGTGGTTCCTGCTGGTGCTGCGCCTCTTCCCTCCCAAAGCTCTCCGCCTCCACCACCGCCCATCGCACCCGTGGCATAAGCCTGTCCGATTGTTCCTGCTACATCTGCTATTCCTTTGCCTATGTAGGCTCCAGTTGGTGTGATTGGTGCGCTTTCAAAAGCAGTTGTTGTGGGAGCCTGACCGACACCCAGCCTGAACGGATTGGTTACACTAAACTTATCTGTGAACGCCTTGGTCTGTGCCACTTGTGGGGCTGTCTCAAATCCCATTGCCCTAGCCATCCCGGCATTAGCTTGATCCACGTTGGACAGTCTCAAGTCTCTCTCTTGGTCTTGTATCTGGAACTTCTCCTGCGCGTTCTTCAGGTTAGCCAAACTGGTAGCCAGCGCACCTTTCCCTGCAATCTGTTGACCAATCTGTAGTTGCCCTAGCCTGTTGCCATACCCTGTACCGACATAACCCTTCCGTTGGTTCTGGGCCGCGAACTGATTGAGTTGCTCTTGCTGTTTCAGCTTTAGGGCTTCGTTCTCTAAACGGGCAGCCGATGTTCTTTGATCCGCTAACGCTTGGAAGTCTCCTAATCTTTGGCTCTCCCGTGCGCCTGTGTAAATTCCTGTGATAGCCTCGGCTGCACCCTCTTGAGCTGGTCTGAATCTATCTTGAATACCACCAAAGACGGCAGCCAGTTCCTCTGGGGTTTTGCCCATGTTATATATGGACATTGCCTCCTTGGCTGTTGTTGACTCAAACGGCTTGGAAACCAGATCAACTAACCGGGACTCCAACATATCTCGGTTTCCGTCTGGCCCAAATGAGTCCACTCCTTGTGCGTCTGTAGTTATCCCCGGCACAACCACACCGCTTTCCTTCGCCAAGTTAATGAGTTGGGTGTCGCTCATCCCTCGAAGGTCTTGGTGGGAGTATGCCCCCTCTCGGAAGTACAACGGCAGTATCGCGCTACCGTATGCCCCCCTGGATTCTAGGAACCTCTCATAGTCGAGCCGGTTCTTTTCATCCATTGCAGCCTTGTTTTGCCTCTGTGCGTTCTTGGCAGCCTTCGATTGCTGTGACCCCGCATACGCAGACCCAGCGGCACCGATGACCGCACTTCCTACTATCGCTCCTGCAACTCCACTCATAATAATTCCTTTACATATACTTTCTCTTTAAGCTCGTATCCTGACTTGGTGTAGTATCTCTCCATTTTATCTGAGTTCAAGGCGAGTAGATGAATCATCCAAATTCTTTTAGCCCCCCTAAACTTTGCCTCTTGCTCAAAGCGAGTGAACAACTTGAGTCCACCCTTCCCTCTATGGTCTGGATCGACATACCAAAACGCTTCCAAGCAACTGACATCCCCTGTAATAAAATCATCATATATCGCACCCGCCATCGTCCCCTTAACCTCTCCACCTTCCACAAGGGAAAGGGCAACCCCTGTATCCATTAGCTTCACGACCCCGTCCTTGAACGAACTAGGACTAGGTTTCCCTGACAGTTTCCCCTCCTTAAAGAACTTGTGGTAGAGGGTGATAATGTCAGGCAGATCACGCAGAGTCGTTTGTCTTACCATTAAAAAAACATACCCACACTAACCTTCCATCTTCATTGCTCGTACCAAACCCTTCGTGGGGGTAGCGGCTATGGAAAACCTTCGTTGGGTAAACTATAAATCTGTTAAACTTCATACCGATAAACCCTGACATTTCCCAGAGTTCCTTGTCCTTCCAATCTGCTGTCAACTGCTCACCGAACTCCACCTGTGAAACACCTAAAGCATTCACCTCTTCATCTTCAGGAACCCTGTCCCACTTCATGTGCTTGTGCTTCCAGAATGCTGTGCCTCCCTTGGCTTGCTCATCCGTGTTCAGGTACAAAAGCCCAGCCCAATCAGCGCATATCTCGTCACTATGAACATAGCTATGGGGCATCTCACCCTCTAGGTTCTGGCGGAAGAAAGACATCTTGTGGGTGACACCGTTCATCAGCTTGTCCACTTCACCTTTCAGCTCTTCATCCTCGCCCATGTTGATGCCGGTATAGCTGAACCCATCTGGGCCGACCTCTTCCGTGAACCCTTCAGACACAACCCTGTTGCGTATCTCTTGGGCAGAGGAACTGAACTCGTCTTTAACCATTAGCGTCACGTTATATCATAAATAGCAGCCCAACCGTGGCCCCCACTTTGGCGGGTTGGCCGATCACCGGCAGCATAATTTCCATTCCCGCCGCCACCTCCAAACCCATATCCAAGGCCAGTTGATTGCTTGCCAGGAGCAGTAACGCTGCTAATGCTACCAAACCCAGGTGTTCCCTTGTAGCTTACGCCTCCATGCCCTCCCAAGTCGCCTGTTAGTGCTGATGCTCCCGGATAAACAACTCCCTTCGCGCCTCCTGCTGACCCTGGAACGGTTTTAAGGTTTTGTGTGCCACCTGAAGATGCCGAACCGGCTGACGAACTTGTTCCAAGATTACCTCCGTTTGCGCTGGCCTTGACTGTTAGGGTCAATACCCCTTGGCCGCCGGTTCCGGTAACCAGTTTAAATGTAGTAGCCTCCCCGGCAGCAGCGGTAGTGTTCCCCCAGTAGTCGCGGTAGTCGCTGGGCCCCCCCGCCGCCGGTGGTCCTCCAGTTCCAACATGAATCTGGTACACCTGGTTTGACGCCACGGTAAACTCTGACTCGGTGTATTCTCCTCCCCCGCCCCCGTAATGCCCGTAGCCGCTTGCACCTGCGCCCTGAAGGCACACTCGTATTTTTGTCACCCCGGTGGGAGGAACCCAGATTTGTCCATTAGAATCACCCGCATTGCGCATATTGGGAGTCACGACGTCAGCCGTAGGCTCTGTTAGCTCTATTAGTGGAGCTATTCCTATGTTTTGAAAAGATGGAGGTGCGTTGTTTGAGGTTGCGGTAAGTACCTGACCAGTTGATCCAGCAGGAATTAGAACAGGTGCGCCACCGCCGGTAGCAAAAGAGATAAGGTTGCCCGATGACTGAGTGGCTAACGCTGCAAGGGCAATGCTGTCTTCTACTCCTCCACCCAAAAGTTGAAACGCTGTGTTACTTAAATCGTACAGCATCCCCACCATTTCCCCTGCTTTTAAGTCCCCAGAAATAAGCGGTGTGTTCTTGTTTTTGTAGACACTCTTTGCTCCTAGCGAACCAGAAGAGCCGGTTACTTCCAATGTGGTTGCACCCGTGTTGGCATTTGAAACCTTAACAAGAAACAGCATCCCGTCCTCAAGCGCAGCAAGCCCCGCCGCCGTGAACGTAAGCGTATTAGCCGCCGACCCGCCATCCACCCCATAGTGTACTGACTTGATCTTGCTGTAGTCCACGCTGTTGGCAGACAAATCTCCACCGTCCACACTTAATGCCTTGAGACTGCCATCCTCATTGTGAGCCTCGTCAAACCGAGTGGAAGTACCTTCTATTGCGTCCTTCAGGTTGAGAAGGTTCATGTCCATCTCGGACGAGGTTAATGCTGCCCCCTTGTTGGTGGATGTGTCGCTCGCCCCGTATGCTGGGTTGGTAGCCGCGGTGTTGGAGGCCGTGGAGCGTGTGATGACTTTTACTGTTTGTGCCATTATGCTATTGCTGGTGTTCTAACTTCGCTGGAACTCTTGACTTTGCTGACATCGAATATCCTTCCCGCCAGCCTGACGTTGGTGGTTCCGTTTACCATTATCTCGTCTTGATAGAGATGTTGCCTGAAAAAAACTGGTATTAAATTCTGCCCCTTCGGGTTGGTGATCTGGTATGCAGAGCTTCCCGTGAGCGTGGTTGCGTCATCGTAAGGGTTCTCGTAGCCATAGACCTTTATGTTAAGGGTAGCGTTGTTATCCTGCTGACTTGCCAACTGAACCACATACGCCTTCAAATCCTTTTCATTATAGGCATCCCCAAAGTTAGCCAACCCACTCTTGATTGTACTGTTGTAAGCGGTCTGTGTTGCGTTGTAAGGGTTGGCATCTGTTCTGTAGTAGATGGCCTTCTTGTTGCTCCAAGTGCTTTGCGGTTCATTGGTCAACCCGTACCGAAGCACAACCCCGTTCTTGTTGCCCATGATGAACCAGTTCTGCTTGTCGTTGGGCGGCTTCTTGATTGACGCAGCAGCACCTATCTCTACAGCCGTGGTTGAAATGGTGTTGCTTATGTAGTCCAGACAGATTGACTTGTGTGTTGCGCTTGAAGCTGGAAGCCCAAACCAAATCTCGTTGGTCAACACGTTGTCGGCGGCGAACACATCGTCCGTCTTGGTTATGTCTGCCACATCGTAAAACAAATCCTTAACTGCTTGCCCAGGTATCAGCTCCTTCGGGCCTCTGGATGACAGGTCGAACGCATAGATATTGTCCCTGCCTACATAGATGTGAACAGATTCCTTAACGCTGACAAGAGTGTTCTTGTAGTAGAGAGTCTTTGAGTTGGGAACCTTGATGAGCCTGAACTTGAAAGGCGCAGTCACATTCCCTGTGTACTCTGCAATAAAGATTGATGTGTCCTTGTAGATGGCGAGCGAGTTCTGGAGGGGGGCCATGTTGACAATACCTGACCCGTCATCCTCTATGTCCTCGTAACCGATGATGCTGCTGGCCTCTGCTGTCTGCGATACAAGGGCTGAAGCAACAGTCGTAACAGCAGCCTCATGGAGGTACAGTTTTGCCCCGTCTATGTACCCTATCCTTGACGTAAAGTTTCCGCCGTTAGTTCCTGCTCCGATAATGGTTATCTGGTCGCCCTTGCTGTATGACTTAACCTTGTAGTCAAGGGTTAGGAGTGTACTTCCAGCGGTGATGCTTCCCTTGTTGGATGCGGAAAACTTTTTGGGATTGTTGATCTGGCTCCAGATTAGCCTCGCATGGTTTCGGGTGGTAGAGGTTAAGAGTTTCCCGTAAGTTCCTCGCCCTGTTGTTGTCCCCTCTTCACCGTTCTGAATGGTAGCTCCCGTTAGTGTTCCGTAAAGAGTGGTTGCAGTCTCGTTGGCGTTCGCTGAGAGGGTGAAAATACCACCTCCTGCAAACGTAATAACCGAACCGTTACTTAGGTCTTTGGGCAATGCCGTAACCGCAACCCCGCTACCACTTGTGTAGTCTGTTGAAGAGCCTATAAGTAATTTAATGGCTGTGCTTTTAACAGATGCGGGAAGTGTAATCTTCTTCCAGTTCTCAAAGTCTGCAATCTCTGTGATATCCCCAAGCATTAGGATTCCGTTGTAACTAGCAATGCAGCCCACCGAAGATACACCAGACTCCCTTAACTCATAGATCGGAACTGCTAAATGATCCTCACCCCTGTACACCACAGGCAAATCATAGCCGTTGTTAAATACGGTGTAGCCGTTCAGGTTTACCGCTTGCCACCTCTTGGCTCCGTTTGCTTTTGTGGTGAAACCCGCACCAATGGTGATCCAGTTTGAGTTGGTGCTTACAAAGTAATCTGAAGCAGACAGGTAGGTGGACTCCACATAGGCAGCATCATCCAGTTTCGTGTAGCGGTACAAGGTGGTTTCGGTTCCAACTATCAAAGCCGAGTCACCGTTAGGCCGCCGTGTCATGTGGACTAGATTGATTGCATTGCCTTGCGGGTTGTCAGGAAAGGCTTCCCCTCCGTTGCTCGACCCACCGGGGTTAAAGTATTCATGCCCCTCTCTCCTTACCTCCACATCGAGGTCACGCCGCCAATCCTGTTTCTCTACATAATTGGTAACGCCAGCAAGCTCCGCAGACAAAGCCGTGAAGAGCTGCCCACCATCCTTGGGCTTGTAGTTAACGCTCTTGAACAGGCTCTTTGTCTTGGCAGCCATTATGTTGTGCAAGCGGCCAAGGTTGAGCCTCCAGAAACATTTTCCTTTAGTCGCTCTCTACCGAAGCTGTTCACATACAACTCCTGTCTCTTCTTACGGAAGCTGGAATAGTAGGAGTCATACAGTTTCAAGTCTTTGTCCACCTCACGGGTGATCTTTGCCTTGCAGTATTCCGCTACCGCCTCGGCCATGGGAAGGTCGTAAGGAACCGTGTCACCATCTGCGTGTGAGGCATCTGCAACAGAGTAAACAATCTCAAGTACCTCCTTGTCATCAAAGCTGGGATACAAATAGAAATCACAGGCCCGACTCGTTCCCTCACTCAAGCCAGAACCAATGGCGATCAGCGTGGCCCCGGCTTGGATCAACGGGTTGGCGCAGATCATGTCGTTGCGGTTAGCCCAAGGGTAGTTCTCTACTGGGGTGCGATTGCAATGAGTTGCTGCTGTTGCTGCCGGGGTTGCTGTTACCGCTGCGGTAGTTTCATAGTTGAGCCGGTAAGCCTCCTCTATTCTCTGATCCAGTAGTGCGGCTGCTCCTCCCGGCAGGAATCCTGTGCTTGCGTTCCCGTCTGTACCTAGAAGAAGGAACCCGGAAGGTGGCCCCGATTGCGTGGTGTACTTGGCTGTAGCCTTAGTGATGTAGTAATCGACATGGGACAGAACCTCTACCACCGCGAGCTGGGTCATCCTGTCTAGGTAACTGGTCCCCCCAGATGTAGGGGAAGTTGCCACACCCACGCGAACACCGTCCACCGTGAGAAGTTCCTTAACTGCTGTCTTAAATTGTAACCAAGTCATTTGAGTTTCGGTTTCTTGTACCTCTTTGCCTTAACCATTAAGTCTGCTGCTAGTTCAGGGTTCGATGTCTGGTTCCCAATGGCTGCTGCCTTACACTCGCTGTATGTTGGGTTTCTTTCCTTGAGTATATCTAGTCCATGACTCCTCCAGTATTCGTTAATGGCATCCCCCTCCCTTTGTGTTTCAAATTTTCTTTGCTGGTCGCCCTTTGCGTTTAGGGGGTTCAACCTGTTGGACTTCGAGGACATCATCGACTGACTCCTTGGGAGCTGGAGGGGCCACATGACCCACAGCTTGTTGTTCCGACGCGGCGTTCAAGTTTGGAGAGGTAGCTTGCCTCACCGCTTTTTTTTTCAGGAAGTCATTGTAGGTTCCCTCTGAAATTTCCTTAACTTGACCGTCATCAGCCAACTTGGATAGGGCGACAATCTCACCATCTGATTCAGTCTTGTAGACCCCCCTCCAGCTTCCGCCTGTGACCTCAATGGCCTCAAAGACAAAGGTGAATCCGTCCATTTGCTTCCCGCTCATCGGAGAACCGGCGTAGTATTTAGCAGCCATAGTTAAGAACCTAGTTATAGGGTAACATTATTTCAAGGAAAAAAAAGGGCCGAGGCTTTTACACCCCGACCCCAGTAGCAGAGACAGAACAGGTATGGAGCAAAAATTAGCTGTTACTATGAGTGCTGAGTGCGACCCACTTGGTTCCTGTCCACATCAACGTGATGCTATCATCTTCGCTGTCCAAGCTGAAGTCAGCCCCTATTTCTAGCGTCGAGCCGGGGTCTGAGTTGTTTTTAACGACAACTGTATCACCGCCATCGGCAGCCATTAAGACAAGGATTTGCCCTGCCTGAGTGCCACCGCTAATGGTGGAGAGGTTATCAGTACTGGCAGCACCTTCTGTCGCAACCAGATGAAACGAATCGGTAACAGTAATCGCCCCGGTTGCTATCGTTAGAGTCGCGCCTTTGGAGAGGATTCTGCCTTTTTCGATGTGGCTCTTTACATCAGTCAGAGTATCGTATGGTTTAATCTGTGGCATAATATTTAATGTTAAGGGCAGGGGCCGGTTAAGACCCCCACCCAATGTTAATCCTTTTCTTAGGTGATTGTTACGTCAGCCCCGGCAACACTCACACTAGGCGAGGCATCGCTGAAGTTTTCAACCAAAGCGTGACGGTTGGTGTTACCTACACGCACCTCGTATGTCTTACTATTCAACTGATAGTGGGAGACATTGGGCTGAATGACACAGTTGTAGAGGTCATCAGCGGTGTTGGTCTGACGCTTCACGCTCGCAGTCTTGAGGACGTTGATCTGAATGTCTGACCAATCTATCAACCAGAGTTGGCGACCGATGTTCTTGTTGGTCGTGGTTCCGTCCGTGGCCGACAGGGTAGCCCCCAGCTTATCATCAAAGAACGTATCCGTGAAGACAGCCAAGCTGCACCCTTGATCCGGCAAGTCGTACTTGTTGTACTCAAGAACCACCTTGCCCTCGAACGTAATCTGCTGCTTGGGCTGCATGAACAGCGTCAGGTCAGCGGAATACTTGGCCTTGTAGTATTTGGTCATCAAGTCCCGAATCTTGGCAGCGGTAAACCGATCCGTCATGGCGTCGATGGTATCCACCGTGCCACCAGAGTTCTCGCGTTCGCGCTTCAGCATATAGATAGACTCGAACAAGATATCCAAGTTCAATGCAGCGCCCGCGTTATCCCAAGTGCGTGAGCAATCGTTCAACTGGGTACGAATACCAAGCGTGTTGGACTTGTACTCAATCGTCGGAACAGAACTGCAACCATCAAACGGATGTCCGCCGGATGGGTTCATTCCTTGGCCAGTATTAGGATCAACAACCGTAGGCAGACTTGTGTAAGTCTCAACCGTCTGGTTGCCGTTCATCCTCTGCCCGTAGAACACAGAGTTCATAAAGGCATTCTGCTGGTAAGCCTCCTGTTGCTTGCGCTGTTGGGCGAGTGGCAACTGGCGGAACTTCTTGAAATACTCCGAAGTCAACGGAGCTTGCAGGGCTTTGAGGTACTCCTCATTGTACTGGTGTGTCCACCGTTGAGTTTGTTGCCAATATTCTATCAACGTAAGATCGTTAACGGCTGGCCCTTGGTGACACCACTTCTCGTAGTCGCTCACCGAGTTGCCCATAATCATGCCTGTACCAAGAGCAACCTCGTAACCAAGGTCAGCCTTCTCGGCATTAGTTAACTCTGTGATAGCGGGACTAGCTTGACCGTGCCACTTGATGTCAAGAGAATCGGTTGCGCTGCTAGAAGCATAATCACTTGGAGCAACAACTAGCCGTGCCTTGGAAACCCCGCCAGCATCTGCGTTTTCAGCAGCGTAAACCTTATACTGAATGTAAGATGTGGCCTTGTCCGCAAGAGTGGCGTTAGCTCCAAGCGACCTTCCGCTAACCATCACATTGATGTATGAACCGGGGTTGAAATACTTCTCAAGGTTTTGAACCTGACTCTTGTTGAAGTTAGTCTTCTCAAGGGCGTGAGTTCCTCCACCGGGAGCCGCATCCGTTCCAGCGTTGACGGTCATCACAAAAGCAGATGAAGGAATCCATCCGTATGTGGTGTTGTTCGTTGCTGGCCCTATCGTGAGGGTCATGGCGCTGAAGTTTCCAGTTGGGACCGCGTTGGTGTTATCCGTAACCCCGGCAACCGAACGACCTTCAATCTGGAAGTAGTTAAAGTTCAGCGTGTTCCTGCGTGGAACCAGAGTGAACGGGGCAATCACAGACTGCGAACCGCCACCAGATTTCTCACCCAAGGCAACGTGCTTTGAAAGTAATAGGTCATACAGGGATTTTTCGTGCATACCGGCAAGGCGAGCCTCGGCAGTTTGTGCGATGATCCTGTCCATCCCGACTTCTTTGGCTGCTTGAGCCTCAAAGTCGCTGCGTTTGAAGGCCGTTATGTTGGCCCTTGTCAGCGAGCAGCCTGTGGATTCATCGACAAGAATATGCCGAGGAGTACAGTTGTTAGTAATTGCGCCCGCTACAGGTGTAAGCGTTGAATTAGCCATAATATATTTTACTGTTATCTACCCACATTTAGGGTAACAACAAGACTACGCTTGGCTTATGGCTAAACGCTGAAGTTTTAGAAAAAACCTAGAAGAATCTTTATTTTTGCAGGAGGTTTTTAGATTCCACTACTCTGTGGATACTGGGGAGAAGTCCATGCCCAAGGTTTTTACCAAGTCTTCACCGAATGATATGTCCTCTGCGCCCCCGGATTCCGCAGCTCCAGGTGACTTGGCTGTCCTCGCTTTAGGTGTGGTTATAGGCTTGGCATCCTCCTTAACTTTCCCTGTCTTTGTGGATTTCTTTCCCTTGCCCTTGGTGAATCCCATCTTCTCAAGCCGGTTATACTCTGATTCAACCTGTTTTTTTGCGGTATTAGAGAAGAAGTTGTTGAACATTTGCAGCACTTCATCGGGGCCGAACGTCCAGTTTTCAGTTGGATTACCCTGTGCAGCATAGGTGGCGGGGGTCATAAAGTTTTTGTTATCCCTCACCAGATGGTTGCCTCCTTTCTGCGAGAACACGTTGGACTGATGGGTAACGAAATCCACGATCCATTTCTGGGTGGAGTCGCTGCCGTCCCATGTCTTCATCCCATAGTACAGGTCAAGGTATTCCTTCCCTATCCCCTCGGCCTGATCTAGCTGTTGCTTGTAGATGGATTGAGCAAACTCGTCCTCTGTCTCCCCTGATTGCTTCAGGTTTTCGGTGAACTTGGAGAACTTCTTCTCGACGGTGGGCTTCGTCTCCAGCACCCGCATCTTCTCCTTGAGGGCGTTGATCTCGGAATCCTTTTCGGTGGCTACCTGTTGAGCAGCCAAGTCCGCAATCATTTCCCTTTCGAGTTTCTTGTGGCCGGTTAGCTTTGGCTTGTGCTTGGCGACAAACTCTTGGAAATCTGTGTCATCATCACCAAACGACCCGTCACTTTCAGATGCGTACTTATCCAGTTTGCCGTAGAAATCTAGCAGCTTTTTGGATTGTCCTTTGTATTTGTCCGGGTGTTTTCTTTCAGCAAATCGCGCCAGTTCAAGTTCCTCAAGTTGTTCAGGGACCAAGCTAGATGTGTCCTCCTCTGGTGCTTGATCTGGCTGTTGTGCTTGTTGCTGCTGTGGCGGTGTGGGGGTTGGTCGCTGCCTTGATACCTCATCGCGGACAGTACGCCGTATCTCTTCATAGTCTACCTTGGGAGCTTTGTAACTGACACGCTTCTTGGGCTTCTCCTCTGCTACCTGAACTTCTTGTGATTCTCCCCCCTCGCCCCGACCTTCGGCCTCGTTTGCCACGCTCCCTTCTTCTTCTTGGGTTTCTTGCTCTGGTTCTTGCTCTTCTTCACCTTGTTCTCCTTTCTCTTCAGGGGTTTCTGTTTCTTCTTGAACCACCCCAAGGTCTTGAAAGAGGGAATCCATAAAGGACTCTGGCTCTTCTGTCTCTTGGGTTTCTTCTACTTGCTCTTCTGTTTGTGGCTCTTGCTCCTCTACCTGTTCCGCTACTGCGATTTCACTCATTGATTTTATTGCACCATAGGCATTTGTTGTTCTGCTTCTAACTCTGCTGCTGCTTCAGCTTCCATTGGGGCGGCTGCCTGTGGTTGTTGTTGGCCTCCCAATAAATCCCTTAACCCAGCTATCTCTTGGGCGTTAGTCTGTACCGCACCGATCACTTGCTGGACAACTCCTTCCATCTCCTTGTTCGGCCCACCCAGTTGGTTGTCATCTCCGGGTGCTACCTCCAGCTTGATGTCTGTTGCCCCTGACTTACGGGCTATCTCGTTAAGCAATTCGTAGTATTTGTCCTTGCCTAATGCCTCAAGAATAACAGGTGTCGAGCTGATAATCTGGAACAACTGGATCAGGGCTTGGGCCTCCTGCACGTTCGAGCTTCGTTCCGATCCGTCTCGGCTTGTGAAGATGTAGTCGTGTATCAGATTCTTCTTACTGCCTATAACGGTATGCCTTCGCTCAAGGTCAGGCGACATAAACTCCAAGTCCTCTGGGTCTATCTCGAACCCTGCTTGTTCAATGATTGCAGGGCTGTACCGATTCTTGACCGGCAAATGGATTGTATTACTGCCCATGCTCATCAGGCTTTCGTAAACCACCCGCTTCATGGCTGCTCGTCCCTCATCAATAGCCTCGGAGATAAAGCTGTAGACCGATTCAGTCGTGTTGTTGATGGTCATTATCTCGGTGGCACTTGTTTCCCTTGGCGCGGGTTGCCCCTGTTCCTGTGGGCTTAATGCCATCAAGCGTTCGGCCATCATCAGCAGTTGGTTGATCGACTGAAAGATGGTGTTAAGGTTCCCGTTGGGTTGGCTCCGAATAATCTTGAACACATTGTCGGGGCTGGTGTCCATCCCAAGGTTGGCGAGCTTCGAGAAGGATGTCTCCAGCACATGGGTCGAGGCGTAAAAGTTATCCCCCTGCATGGTATCCCTGAACTCATCCCTCACCTTCATCCCCTCTTCTGTGTCAGGGAATATGTCCGTATTCAGTACCCCTACCGAGAACATATCCGCCTTGGCTGTCTCAAGTAACTGGCTGAACAGGTTGGATAACTGATCTTGAAACGGCATCAACTCATGGGCTACCGATATGTTTCTCAAACGGTTGTCGTTCTCGTTGAATGCAAATACGGCAGCCGGTGAGGACGGGAGGAACTCGGCAAAGATCACCGTCGAATCACCAGCTACCCGGAGATGAACCCAGAGGGGGTAAGGGTAGTCGCCTACACCCCATTGGTTGGGAATCATCTTCCAAAAGTAATCTGTAATAAACACAGAGGTATCCGTCATCTCACCAGAGTAGATGCCCACCGTGTTCTTTCTGTCGTTCCAACTGGTCAGGTCATCCTCTGTATGGGGCGGGACAATCTGCGTGTAGTAGGTGTTGAAGTAGGTGCTGTACTGGGTAAACAAGCCAGCCGTTGCAGATGTGTACCCCACCGAGTCCCGGTTGAAATACTCAGGGTTCTGCATTACATCCCCGTATCTTGCTATGTCCCAGAAGCCAATGTATTCGCTGCCAGTATCGGTGTTAACGGATGTCAGAGGGGAATCGTTATCCCAGAACACACGGCTTGGGTGCGGGTTGATCCAGCAGATGCCCTCCTTGCTGACGGTGGTCTTAATCCTTTGCCCACCCTCCATCTTGAACTCGGCATCGCTTACATCCTTCTCCCATTGAACCTCCCTCTCCCAAGCAGCCCTTGGAAATGCTACAGCGTGACCGTACAGGAACATATCCCGCATGATCTGGGTCTGGAAGTGGCGGTAGTCATACTGGTCGGCCATGATGTCCACCCTTTGAGACAGTACATCTGCCCTCAACTTACCGGCGGCGCTAGTTCCCCTTGGTTGATACTTAAAGAATGGGTACAGGTTGTTGTACTTGTTGACCTGTGCCGCCAGCCGACGAGTGACAAAGCTCCTCACTAGGTTGATGTTCACCTCGAAGAACTTTGGTAGGTCAATCTCGGTGGGCTTCCCGGCGGCATCTCGCTTCACATACTTGTCAGTAATCTTGAGCTTGCTTAACTCCTTGGCGCAGGACTCCACGTTGATCCTCTTCTGCGCGTACATGATGAGGGGAATGTTCCTGCTGTTGATGGGTGAACTGTCCCACGCCAGGTCTACGCTGCTGTAAAGGTGGTGGTTGCGTAGGCTGAAGGTGATGTGTTCGGTGATCCTTGAGGCGATTAAATCCTCTGCCTTCTCCCTTCTCTCAACGTCCTTCTCCAATGCCCTGACATCATCCTTTGACATCTTATCAAGAGCCACCTTGCTTGGTAGCTTGGCTGTGAAGAGTTCCCTTAACCGCTCGTTGGTGGTTCCGTGTGCCTTTAGTACATCAAAATCAATCATATCTTGCTTCTATTTCGGAGCGTTCCTGTAGGTAAAACAACAGAGCTATGTACGAGGGAACCCTCCCTGACCTCATCCACATCCTCAATCTGTTGACAGGGATACAGCTCCTTGCCGCCAGTTCCTCCACGGTTACATTCAGAAAAGCGCAACATCTTTTAACCCTGTCCCTGTCCCAACCCTTGAGTACCCCGGCCTTGTCGTGGATTCTCTCAAGCAGGAAAGTTGTGGCATTAGTAGCTATCTTCTTTACCGCCCATCATTACCGCCATTACGGGGGACTCCTCATCTTCATCCCCTTCTTCATCCTCATCGTCAGCATCGGCGTGTTCCACAGATACATCCTTGATTGAGAAGACAGCCTGTTCGTCAGTTAATTCGTCCAAGGTGGCTGTTATTTCCATCTTGCACTCATCGCCGGGAGCCTTGCTTGTGATGTACTCGGCCAGTTCCTCGTCATCCGCCAGGTCTAAAACTACTTTGTCCGTCATGTTGACCATTCCTGTTTACTACTCAATTTTAGGGTAACAATCAAGGGTTTCCGCAATGAATTAAATTTGGCCTTATGTCCGCCGCTCTTGGTAATTGGGAGTTATTGTTCAGGTCGAGCTTAAACATGGGGTATGTGATGGAGTCAAACTTGTGGATGTATTTGCTCCGCTTTGGTTTTGTCGGGGCTTTCTTGTCAGACTCCAGATTCATTAGCATATCCACGGAGTTAGTGCAGAGAGCCGACACATAGAACTCATCCTGAAAGAGCTTCCCTGATAGCAGCCTGACCCTTGCCTCCACGCTGCCATGCCCCTTGGGACACCCAACCATCTTGATTCGCCCATCGCTGAACCGCTCGAAGTCCCAGCTATCGTAGCTTCCTTCCCCGCCGGGATGCCATTGGTTGATAGCACTTGAGTCGGTGATGTGTTCATAGGAGAACTCCGTACCCATCTTCTCGTTCCAGTAGTCCATCCGTTGCATAATCTGCTGGGCCAGCCGCTTGTAAAGGTGGCGTTCCCCTAGATAATCCACCTCATCAAAGGCAATCCATAGGTTTCCGCGCTCGGTGGGTATCATCTGAAGGAATGTCACGGCAGAGTAAACCTGTCCCAAGTCATACCCTATGATGATTGGATGCCCCACCTTTGGCATGAGTCCCTTCCCGCTGATCTCGTCCCCTTTCTTGTGCAGTTCAGGCGAGAAGTATTCCTTGAACAGCGACTCCCCCGTGGGTCTGTCTACCCATTCCCCTTGGATGAGCCGCCGCCACTCTACGGGATCAGAACGAAGGATGTCCTCCAAGCTCTCAACATAACCAGGGGGTAGCCTCTTGGCATTCTCCCGCATTGGAACATGGTAGACCTTAAAGTTCTTGTTCCTCTTGCCCTTGTCATCAACGCAATCCTCGAAGAACTGCTTGTAAACCCAATGGCTTGGCCCCTCTGGGTTGCAGCTCGCGCAGTATTGCTGTGGCCCCTCTATCCCTCTGCGCCTACCCAACTGGGCGGCAGGGTATCGGAAGTATTCCACCCCATCGCATTGGGTTAGCTCGTCCACATAGCAATGGCTGGGGGCTGGGCCTTTGATCCTAGTCTCGACTGCCCCTGAGTAGGGAATCGAAACCAGAAGCAATTTGCTCCAGCCCCCGAACCGATTGCGTATCCACCTGTGTCTGTCCTTCGTATTGGGGTCAAGCTTGGATACCGTGTACTCTAGCCCTATGCCTTCCTCCCATTGTGGAAGTACCAGCGTGTCCAGATCATGCCAGATACCCTCCGACCCAGTACGGATTGAAGGGGCAAGGATAAGGACTAGGGCATTGTTCTCTTCGTAGGCGTGTCGGGTCAGTTTGTGGGCAAAACCAATGGTCTTACCGCTACCTTTCTCACCGTATCCCAACACATACTTTGACGGGTCGTTAAAAATTTTCTCTTGGGTTTTGTTCAGGTCAGGGAACCAATCAGTTTTAGGTGGGGTCGGCTCTGTATCCATCACAGCTCCGGCGATGGCCTCGATCTCCTCATCTGAAAGGTTGGTCTTACTTGGCATTCTTGCTGACCTCGACCTTACCCTCAGTCTTAATCATAATGTTATTCATGGGGGCAAACCCCGGCTTACCTGATGGCCCCTTGCCGTTGCGCTCCTCGGCCTTCTGTTTTATCTGTGCATCTATCAGCGCACCCTTGATGACCTCCCGGTTGATCTCATTACGCAGCTTAACCGTATTAAACAGGGCATCATACAAGGTTTGTTCCCTCTCCTGCTCCTGTCCCTCTGCCAGTTCTCCTCTGATTTCCCTGAACACCACGCCCAACTCCATGAAATCCTTGAGCAATCCGCCCGTGGTCATCTGCCTCATCTGGCCAAGGTGCGCTGCCGCAAATGCTGATGTGGCTATTGCCTCCTGCTTGCACTCACCCTTTATCCCGACAGCCTCAAGCCCCCTACCTAGCGAAGCCTCCTCCTCTTTGAGCTTGGCCACGAACTTATCGGCTGGGTCTTGGCGGTGGATCACATCTGTTGAGGTTGGAACCTTGACATCCCCGTTGCCCCACTTTAAATTAAACTCTGGGTCTGTCTTGATTAGCTTCGTGAGCTTGTAATGACTGATCCCGACGAGATTGGCCGCTGTATCAATAACGCCGCTGGACTCATCCAATGCAATATGTATCGCCTTGCGCTCGCCGTCAGTTAACTTCATGCCGAAATGTAGTGCCTCTCTGTTGTCCTCTCTGAGCTATGCCCTAAATCCCTGGCGATCTTGGCCAACTTCCCTCCGGCTTTCTTCGCGTTGGTGGCAAATGTCACCCTAGTGCAATGGAAAGTTTTCCCCTCTACACCATGTTTCTTCATCAGCCTCTTGAAGCTCACGGAAAATCTAGCCCTGTTCCCCTTGTTGTATTCGCTTTGCTGATAAGGAAACAGGTAGGTGTCATCTTCCATCGGGACAGACATGATTGCTTTACGCAGGGCAGGACTCATCTTGAGCTTCACCCTCTTGTCCTTCTTGTCTGTCCATACGGTGATCGTGGATGAGGTTAGGCAGTCCCACTCAAGCTGGATAATGTCGCC
>Ga0098059_1000553_pt1 | contig 21971 bp, 22 predicted proteins | sample 20_taG_FD_92580 | JGI IMG/M metagenome (GOLD analysis project Ga0098059, IMG submission 92580) | Marine viral communities from the Subarctic Pacific Ocean - 20_ETSP_OMZ_AT15318 metaG | ecosystem: Environmental > Aquatic > Marine > Oceanic | place: Subarctic Pacific Ocean | collected 2015-01-19
AGTAATTTACTGGATAGATGTTTTTTCATAGTGAGAGCATTAAGTGTTGAACGGAATAATAATCGACAGTTTGTTTAGCGAACGGCTACTTCTAAAGTACTGAATGTACCTGTTGAAGCATCCATGCTAGCACGAATACCAACAGGTATGGTTACATTTAAATCTTCATGACTTATCATAGCTCCATAAAATGCTGGAATATTTAATGGTGCAATATGGTCCTCAAATACTTGTGCAAGGGTTAAACTATTTGAACCTGCATCACAATTAGTGCATTTCCCAAAAATAAAGCCACTTATTTGATCTAGTATACCGCTTAACTTCAGTTGAGTGATCATTCGGTCTATTCGGTACACATCTTCCCCAACATCTTCTAGGAACAAAATAGAGTCTGTAAAGTCGGGTAAGTAATCAGATCCTATCATAGCAACTAACACGCTTAGGTTACCGCCTAAGAGCTTACCTTCTGCTTCCCCAGGTGTTATAGTAAAAAAGTCGTTTTGTTTAGGAGGTAAGTTATAGATGCTTTTTTTGCCATCAATTACAATGGATTGAAAGCTTAATTTTGTGAATGAATTCCAATCAGATTTACCAACAGGTCCATGAAAACTTACCAACCCTGTATGTTGATGAATGGCCATATGAAGTGAGGTAATATCACTGAAGCCAATTAAGGGTTTGGGATTGGCTTTAATAACATCATAATCCAAAAGAGGAAGAATTCTGTTACACCCCCACCCTCCTCTAACACATAGAATAGCATCGATATCTTTGTTCTTGAACATAGCCATTAAATCTGATGCTCGTTCTTCATCGGTGCCAGCTAAGTAGCCATTTCTATTTCTTACATGTTCCCCTAATACAAGATTAAATCCTAAGTTTTTAAGATTAATCAACATTTCATCAAATTGGGATGAGTCATACACTGGACTAGCAGGTGCTACTAAACCAATGGTACTATTCCAATCTATTGAATTAGGTAATAGTAAGGATTGTGAGATTGGAGATGATTCTGGTTCATCACAATAAGCGGAAAGTACACCCGCCATTGAAACCGAGGCTAAACTAGCCTGTTTAAAAAACTGTTTTCGAGATATAGACATAGAATTTATTTTCGCTGTATTTAGCGATATAAATTCTCTTTATCAATAATGTTAAGCACCTTTGGTGGCAGTAAATGCTCTACTTCAATGTTATTATGAAGTTTATGTTTGATATCTGATGACGAAATATCAACGGGATGGTGGTCTACAAATGAGGTTTGAGATAAGATCTGTGAATCTACATCTTCGTGATCAGAATCAGGTCGGTGAGCTACCAATAAGTCAACTTCTTCTAGGATCAGCTCATAATATTTCCATAAGTGAAAATTGGTAAGACTATCCTCTCCCATACAATAGAAAAAATCGTACTTCGGATGCTCTTTTTTTAAATGCTGAATGGTTCTATAGCTATAGGAAGGCTTAGGTAAATCTCTTTCCACGGTAATAATTGTAACGGGGTCATGTTGAAATGCAGCCTTCAACATTAAGAGACGGTGTTCAAAAGATACTTTATGTTCTTTCTGTTTATGAGGTGGATATGGAGTGAGAATAATCCACAGTTCATCTATATAGGAGGACTCAAAAAAAGAACGGGCAATAGAAACATGCCCGTTATGAACGGGGTCGAAAGTACCCCCTAATAAACCTACTTTTTTCAAAACTATTGGTTGGTTCCGTCGCCACTTTGATCAGCTAAGATCGAAATAGCTTGATTTTGACCACGCTCCGCTTGGTCGCGTAAGTCTTCCACTTGTTGACGGTATTCACTGTTTGGAAATAATTGTACAAAGGTCTCATATGCAGCTATAGCTTCACCATAACGTTCTTCTTGGCGCTCTACGATACTATTATCAGCATAACGCACAAAAGTCTCAATCTTCTTAACTAAAGCTAGTTCAGTCCATTTAGATTCTGGATACTGATCGATTACTTGGTCGTAATAAATTGTTGCAGCTTTAAACATATCTGTTCTAGCATAGAACTCAGCTGATTCAAAAATTTTGCGAGCTAATTTGCTACGTAATTCTGTGATACGATCTGATGCTTCACTAATGAATTCAGAATTTGGATACTTACTTATATAAAGCTGAAAGAGTTCAATGGCTTTACGCGTCTGTGTTTGATCTAAGCGATAACGTGGGCTTTGCTCATAAACACTTAAAGCGTGCTTGTAATCAACTTCTTGTCGACGTTCATCCTGCGGGTAATAATTTGAAAATCTTTCGTATTCAGCCGCAGCTAAAATATATCTCCTAGCATTAAAATAGCTTTCTGCTAGGTAGTATTGAGCATCTTTAGCGAAGTTTGTTCCTCTTCCCGATCGAGTTACAACTTCAAATATTTCAGCAGCTTTATTGTAGTCGCCACTTTCAAATTGATTCATCCCTTTTTGGTAAGAAACGTTTATAGGGTCACCAGGGCGTACTAATTCAGAATTTTTGCAAGCAGTAAAGGTTAGTAAAAGGGCAAAAAATAAGTAAGAGTATTTCTTCATTCTTGGAATAATAAGATCTATTAGTGATCGCGATTTTGGAGGAAGATAAGGAGATTTTTAAGCTCATGTTTGTATTCTGAGTCATTAAAATCATCTAGTTCATGCAGTGCTGAATTGTAATGTTGATTCACCTCTTCAGCAATATCATCGATTACATTTAATGAGTGCATGATATCTAATACTTTATCTACATCCGTTTGTGATGGTTGTGTTGAATCTAATACTTGTTGTATGAACGAGCTATCTGATTCATTTGCACGTTCTAACGCAAGGATGGTAAGATATGTTTTCTTGCCTTCAAAAATATCTCCCCCAACCTTTTTACCAAACTTCTCAGGATCGGCGGTAGCGTCTAACAAATCATCTTGAATTTGAAAAGCTACTCCCATTTCCATACCGAAATTAAATAAGGCTTCTTGTTGAGTTGAAGTAGCATGCGCTGCTATAGCTCCTAATTTTAGAGCCCCAGCAAGAAGAGCAGCCGTTTTGCCTTGTATCATTTTTAGATACTCCTGATGCGAAACTTGCTCGCGTTCAACAAAATCCATGTCTAGGGCTTGTCCTTCGCAAACAGTTACTGTGGCCTGCGTAAATGTTTGGTGCACATTTAAATATTCGCTTTTACTAAAATCACTTTTAAGTCCATAATATTCTAAATGCGTAAAAGCATCTGCAAACATTACATCCCCTGAAAGTATAGCTATGTTTTGGTCCCACTTTTTAAATACACTAGCTTTTCCTCTTCGGGTATCTGCACTATCCATGATGTCATCATGAACTAGTGTGAAATTATGTAGTATCTCAACGGCTAAGGCTGCGGGTAAAGCATCTTCAATTTTACCATTACATAGCCCACAAGCTAATAATGTGAGTAATGGCCTAATTCTTTTGCCACCAATGTCTAACGAATACCTATAAGGTTCATAAAGTGATGCGGGTTCTTTGGGAATATCAAGCTCATTTAATCCTTCGGCAATGAGCGTTTGTAATTGTAACTGTAAGTTTGTAGGTGCCAAGTGTGTTCTATTCTTGATTTAAGTGCCTAATATAATGGATTAGCTAACAGCATTAAAGCTAAATACGCTCCATTAAATGAGAGCGATTTAATTCAGCTAAATTAGAACAGCCAAGGAGTAATAGTATCATTTTAAGTTCATTACTCCAGGTATTAAAAAGGGATTCCAACCCTTCATACCCTTCCTCAACAACGGCTTTTATAATAGGCTGAGCGGTAGCTGAAAAAGTAGCACCTAAGCACATCGCTTTTGCAATATCATGGGCTGATCGTATTCCGCCGGAAGCGATTAGTTCGAAGCCTCGTTCCCAATGCAAGCCTGAAAGATCTTTTAAGCAATCTACTGTAGGTATTCCCCATTCATTAAAGTGATTGTAACGGTTTGAGTCATCAGTTCTACCGTTTTCAACTCTGGCCCAGCTTGTACCGCCAGCACCGGCAATATCAATTACTGAAACTCCGATATTTAGTAATCTCTTAGCTACATATTTTGATATTCCAGCACCTGTTTCTTTTACGATAACAGGTACATCACTTCTCTTTACCAGATCTTCAATGCCATTTAGTACACCTTTAAAATTTCGATCACCTTCTGGTTGTACTAATTCTTGAAGTGGGTTTAAGTGAACGATTATCGCATTGGCTTCAATGCTTTCAACTAGTCTTTTTAAATAATCGTCTGAGAATCCATCTATGAGTTGAACACCTCCAATGTTTGCGCATATAAATGCCTTTGGTGCTTTTTTACGAACAATTGAAAAGGTAGAAGTCAGTTCAAGTTGTTCTAACATAGCCCTTTGGCTACCAACTCCGAAAGGAAGGTTGTGCTGATTACAAAACTCGGCAATAATGCCATTAACTGGACCTGCATCAGCATATCCACCTGTCATAGATGAAATAAATAATGGTGCTGAAAAGGTATGACCGAGTAATTCTGCCTCTATAGATACATCATTGAGGTTTACTTCTGGAAGTGCATTATGAATAAATCTATAGCGTTCAAAACCCGAGCTTAACTGATATTGGGTTTCATCGGTAACAGTAAGATTTACGTGGTCTTTTTTTCTGTTTTGAATCTTGCTCATGCTAGAAGTTCCGACAATTGTTGGAGAACACAAAACAGAGATTTAAAATAGCTCGATTGATTGACTAAGCAAGAACTAAACTAGATAACTGCCCGAGTTGACATGAAAAGTTTGACCTGTGGCATGAGTTAGTTTACCACTAGCTAATATCATAACAATTTCGGCTATTTGTTCAGGGGGAGCAATACTATTGAGTGCTAAGTCTTTTGTTAGATGATCCTCTCCATACACTTCAATGGAATTTTTAGCCATATCTGTATTTACGAAACCTGGTGCTATGGAATAGGCTGTTATACCTGCTGATCCCAAGCTACGAGCAATGCTTTTTGTGAATGCAATCATTCCGGCCTTAGAGGCTGCGTAAGCGGCGTACTCACCTGTATCGCCTCTAACCCCTGCCCTACTAGCTACATTTATTATACGGCCATTTATCCCTTTCTCTTGCCATTTATTGATTGCCCATTTACAAATGAGTGCGGTTGCTCTGAGATTAACTTGTTGCGTTAAATCCCAAGTTTGCATCCATTCTTCATCAGTGTCGGTAAATTGAGCTTCAACAAATATTCCTGCATTATTTATAACAACTTCAGGAATTTCATTTTCTTCAAAAAGAGGCTTTATTTTGCTTGTTAACTCTTCCTCTAATTCCAAGTTACAGACTAGGTGCTTGTATGAGGGATTTGAATTAGAATCTTGAATCTCTGATGTAGAAGTTCCAATTACAGAGTATTCATGTTGCAATAAAAGATCTTTAATTGCTTTCCCTATACCTCTAGATGACCCCGTTAATAATACCTTTGTACTCAATGTATTCCCCTAATAACTTGAATGTTTAACTTAATGCAGTGTTGTATCAGCCCTTCCAAACTGGCACAAAACTACATGCTTCACCATACATAATCTTTTTAGATAAACCCATTAACTTATTGGTAGCCAGTAAATAAATAGAATCAGGAACGTGGATATTTCCACATCCTTTTAAGAGTACAAATTTATCTTGGTATACCGACCAGTCGAAGTTTTCAATGTTTCTTCTAAAAAGTTCATGGTACACCTGGCTCTTTGGTAAGTGAAAAACTTCTTTTGCAAATTTTGAAGCATGAGCGGTTAGCACCATCCAAGCCCAAGGGGCAATAATAGCATCTGTTGAACAGATTAGAGCCAAATTCTTTCCTTCGAATTGAGCCCAATCAAAGTCTTTAAGGTGTTGCCTAAAGTCTTTCTCCTTCAGTAATAACTCCATATGCAAGAATTGCTTGATATCTAATTCTACAATGGGGGTATCATCATGAAAAAGCTTAGCTAGATCTATAGTCACTAGCTTTGTATTGGCTTTAACTTTGTTAACGATAGGTTCTTGCATCACTATTGATAGCTTGATTTAAAAATTATTTAAATCTGTTAGATAGAAAAGCTTTCTCCACATGAACAGGTTCTTGAGGCATTAGGGTTATTAAAGTGAAACCCCTGCCCTTCTAAACCATCGGTGTAGTCAAGTTCGGTACCGGCTAGATATAAAAAACTTCGCATATCAACGATGATTTTTAAATCGTTGATCTCAAAGGTTTTATCATTTTCTTGCGGTTGTAGATCTTTTGCGAAATCTAAATCGTAAGTAAGCCCCGAACAGCCGCCACTAACTACACCAATTTTGAGGAAAGCATCTCTAGGAACATTTTGCTCCTCTCTGATTTGGTGAATACGTTTTGCAGCTCTGTCGCTGATCGAAATTTCCATAATTACCTATACTGAGATCACTTGAATTTCAGGGTCAACACGCTTTACCATGCTTTCAATAGCATATAAAGTTCCTGTTGTTGCTGTTGGGCAGGTACCACATGCACCTTGATAGTGAACTTTTAAACGGTTGTTTTCAAGACCTAACACTTTCAATCCACCACCATCAGCTAGTAGGTATGGTCTTACCTGTTCGTCGAGCATTTTATTAATCTCGATTAAACGAGGGTCGTTAGACTCTTGAGCTTCTTTACTTACATGAACTTCAGAATCTTCTTCAATATCTGTAAGTGGTTGTGCTTCACGAATTGGAGGAGCGAGTTTACGTAGTAATTCCGACCAAACTGCTTTACCGTTTTGAGTAACGGTAACATATTTGTCTACATAGTAAACATTGATTACGCTATCGATTGCAAATAAAGCACTTGCAAGCTCATCACCTTCAGCTTCTACACTATTTTCAAATGAACGAGTTACCCCATTGGTAAGTGGTTCATCCAAAACAAAGCGCATTGCGTCAGGATTTGGAGTACGTTCGATTTCTTTAATTTTAGCCATTTTGTTCTCCTAGTTTATCCAAAAAATTCTTTTACAGTTTTAATTCCTTCAACCAATCTATCGATGTCCTCTTCATTGTTATAGAACGATATAGAGGCTCTCAAAGTACCTGGTATGTCATAATGCTGCATTATAGGTTGAGCACAATGATGACCTGTTCGAACAGCGATCCCTTCTTGATCAAGAATGGTACCGGCATCGGTTGGGTGAATACCATCCAGTAAAAATGATATTACAGATGCTTTGTTTTTAGCTGTTCCTATAATTTTAAGACCTTCAATCGAACTCATTGCTTTGGTAGCATATTGTAAGAGTTCCGCTTCACGCGCGGCAATATTATCCATGCCTATCTTTGACAAATATTGAATCGCTGCTGCGAAACCAACCCCGGCTGAAATAGGTGGCGTACCTGCTTCAAACTTAAATGGAAGGTCATTCCAAGTCGTTTTCTCGAAGGTTACCTTGTCGATCATATCACCACCACCACGATATGGAGGCATATTGTTTAATAGATTTTTTTTGCCATACAATACTCCGAAACCTGTAGGCCCACACATTTTATGAGCTGAGAAGGTATAAAAATCAGCATCTAAAGCTTGTACATCAACTTGTGAGTGAGGTACTGCTTGCGCGCCATCCACAAGTACTGGAATATCTCGCTTATGAGCTTCTTCAATTATCTGTTCAACAGGATTAACGGTACCTAGTACATTCGAGATATGTACAACCGCTACCATTTTTGTCTTATCAGAAAGCATTGAGGAATAAGCATCCATGTCGAGTTCACCACTATCAGTCATGGGTATAACTTTTAGGGTAGCTCCTCTTTCTTCAGCTATCATTTGCCAAGGCACAATATTTGCATGGTGTTCCATTTCTGAAACTATAATTTCATCCCCTTCTTGGAAGAATTTACGGCCATAACACTGTGCTACTAAATTTATAGAATCGGTTGTTCCTGTAGTGAAAATAACCTCTTCTAAACTACCTGCATTGATGAAGTCACGAACAATTGAACGCGTAGCTTCATAAGCATTGGTAGCTTTTTGGCTTAATGAATGGATGCCTCTATGAACATTAGCATGTTCGTTTTTATGGTAAGCATCTATTCGATCACTTACGGTGAGGGGCATCTGGCTTGAAGCACCGTTATCTAAGTACACTAGTGGTTTCCCGTTGATAGACTGATTTAATACAGTAAAATCGTTGCGGATTTCGTCCCAGTTAATACTTGATGATATGTCGGTGATGGTATTACTCATAATCTAATGTCACCCATTAAGTGTGGTAAACTTAAATGGGTGACTTCTAAAAGTGCTTATTTATTATCTCTGTTTGTGTACTTGATTACTTCATCAAGAAGTAATTTTTCTACAGATTCCACGGCCATGCTTTCAACACTTTCAAGTGCGAATGCATAAACAAGAAGTTCACGTGACTTTTGCTCAGTTAACCCACGACTTTGTAGGTAGAATACTTCTTCGTCCTGAAGTTGACCAATAGTTGCACCATGTGAACAACGTACGTCATCCGCAAAGATTTCTAACTGTGGCTTGGTATTCACTTTGCCATCTACTGAAAGCAATAAGTTTCTGTTTTCTTGGAAAGAGTCAATTTTTTGAGCGTCTTTAGCTACAAAAATCTTTCCATTGAAAATAGAATGAGCACTGTCATTCACTACTACTTTATGAAGCTGGTGACTTGTAGCGTGTGCAAATCTGTGATCCATGATTGAATGGGTGTCTGCAATTTGCTCGCCATCAATAAGTACTAAGCCATCTACCGTGAAATCAACTTCTTCTGCATCCTGAATAACTCGAGGATCATTTCTAAAGAGTTTAGCGCCTAGACAAATTGTATATGAGTGGTACTCAGCGTTTTTGTCTAATTGTGCAATAGGTCTTGAAACGTGAGACGCTTCTTTGCTATCACGCTGGATTCTTGCATGGTGTACATTAGAACCCGTAAACATCTTAAATTCAGTTACTGGTACGTTTAAGTACACATTGTTTGCAAGGCCAATATGCTCTTCAATGATGGTAGACTTACTGAACATTTCACCAACGTATAATAAACGTGGTGTTGCATAGAATGCTTTATCAGCGTCAGTAAACACATTCAAAATATGAATAGGTGTTTCCACTACGGTTTCTTTTGGTACATAAATAAAAGTACCATCGTTGAAATTCGCGTCATTTAGTGGAGCGAATACATCATCTTCGTAGTTGGTAATAGTGCCTAAGTGTTGCTTTAAAGCATCATTATCAGCGTGTTCAGCAATATTCCCTACAATTACATTCGCAGGTAAACCTTCAACAGCAGACAACTCAGCATTGTATACACCGTTCACGAAAACGAGTCTACTTTGCATTGCTTCAGGTAGGTAATGATCACTGATATCACCTAATTCAGCAGCATTCGCGTTTTCTAGACTTACAAACTGATTCTTTGTAATAGATTTTAAATCTACGAATCTCCACTCTTCATCTTTCCGAGTAGGAAAAGCAGTATTATTTAATGCTTTTAATCCTCGTTCATTAATCGATTTTATTGCTTCCGCATCGCTGCTACTTTCGATAGCTCCTTCGATGTAAGAAAGCATAGTTTCTTTCTGTAATACTTCACTCATTACTGAGCCTCGCCATTTAGTAACAGTTCCTTTTCTAGTTGATCGTAACCGTTTGCTTCTAGTTCTTCAGCAAGTTTGATATCACCAGATTTGATGATACGGCCAGCCATCATAACATGTACATGATCCGGCTTGATGTAGTTAAGTAAACGCTGGTAGTGAGTAATCATCACAATTGCGTTCTCTTCGCTAGCAATCTTATTTACACCATCAGATACTACTTTAAGAGCATCGATATCTAATCCAGAATCTGTTTCATCTAAGAAAGATAATTTTGGATCTAGCACAGCCATCTGGAAGATCTCATTCTTCTTCTTCTCACCACCAGAAAAACCAGTGTTGATAGAACGCTCTAAGAATTCATCCTTCATTTCGATTACTTCTAATTTACTAGTGATGTAATCTTCGAATTCTAGTGGATCTAATTCATCTCTGTCATTCGCGCGAGCGATAGTATTGTATGCTTCACGAAGCAGAGTTTTGTTAGTGATACCTGGAACTTCAACCGGGTATTGGAAAGCTAAGAATAAGCCCAGGTGAGCTCTTTCGTCAGCATCCATTTCAGTGATATCTTCGCCTTCAAATAGGATTTCACCTTCTGTAATTTCATACTCAGGGTGACCTGACACAACTTTAGAGAGCGTACTTTTTCCACTTCCATTAGGCCCCATGATTGCGTGGATTTCACCCGCATTTACTTTGAGGTTAACGCCCTTAAGGATTTCAATGTCTTCGCCTTCAACTTTGGCGTGTAGGTTCTTGATTTCTAACACGATTGTATAATTTTACTTTTGTATGATTTTAATTTCTTTTGATGTAACTGGTTATTAATTAACCAACGCTACCTTCTAACTTCACATCTAGTAGCTTATTCGCTTCCACTGCAAATTCTAGTGGTAGCTCTTTCAATACATCTTTTACGAATCCATTGATAATCATGGAAATGGCATCTTGTTCACTAATACCACGTTGCATTAAGTAAAAGATTTGCTCCTCACCTACTCTTGAAGTCGTAGCTTCATGCTCTACACTACTAGTAGGGTTTTCGGATGAGATATATGGGAAGGTATGGGCGCCACACTCTTGGCCAATCAGCATTGAATCACACACTGAGTAGTTTCTTGAGTTGCTGGCTTTCTTACCAATTTTAACTTCACCACGGTAGCTATTATTAGAACGGCCGGCAGAAATACCTTTTGAAATAATAGTACTACGAGTATTCTTCCCTAAGTGAATCATCTTAGTACCAGTATCTGCTTGCTGTCTTTTGGTAGTAACAGCTACAGAGTAAAATTCTCCAACTGAGTTATCACCTTGAAGAATCACACTTGGGTACTTAAGGGTTACTGCAGATCCTGTTTCTAACTGTGTCCAAGAGATCTTAGAGTTTTTACCCTTACAGATACCACGCTTGGTTACAAAGTTAAAGATACCACCTTTACCATCTTCATCACCTGAATACCAGTTCTGAATGGTTGAGTATTTGATATCCGCATTATCTAAAGCAACTAACTCTACAACGGCAGCGTGAAGCTGGTTCTCATCGTACATAGGAGCAGTACAACCTTCTAAGTAACTTACACTTGATCCTTCTTCTGCAACAATAAGTGTACGCTCGAACTGCCCTGATTCCATATTGTTAATACGGAAATAGGTAGAAAGCTCCATTGGGCATTTTGTATTCTTTGGGATATAACAGAATGATCCATCTGAGAATACAGCAGAGTTTAAAGCTGAGTAGAAGTTATCACGGGCAGGTACAACAGAACCTAGATACTTCTTGATCAATTCAGGGTGCTCTTTAATTGCTTCCGACATAGAGCAAAAGATTACACCTGCTTCCGCTAACTTTTCTTTGAATGAGGTAAATACAGAAACACTATCGAATACAGCGTCTACAGCAACACCTGCTAGCATTTTCTGTTCCTCAAGAGGAATACCAAGCTTTTCATAGGTTTCACGGATATTCGGATCAACATCATCCATACTGTCTAATTGTGGCTTCTTTTTTGGAGCCGAGTAGTACAGAAGGTTTTCGAAATCAGGTTTTTTGTATGTGGCATTGAACCAGGTTGGCTCTTCCATTTCAAGCCAAGCACGGTATGATTTGAGACGGAATTCCGTCATCCATTCTGGTTCTTCTTTACGAGCTGATAATTCACGAATAATATCTTCACTGATTCCTTTCGGAAAATCTTCGTATTCAACATCGGTGGTGAATCCATATTTGTATTCTTCACCGATCATCGACTCTAAAGCCTTAGTTTCTTCACTCATTAGCGATCTTAGATTTTAACTTTTTCAATGTTGTTAGAACCATCCTAATTGGTAGCTCGTTCAACGATTTACATGCTTATTTAGATTCTGTCAAAAGATAAGAAATATTGTCTTCAGAACTAAATCAGAAGTGATTGAGAATACCTATCACATATATTGATAGGTATTCAAAGAAACGGTACTAGTAAAAGTGCTCTTAAGAAGGGGTATTCGCTAAAATAGAGCATACACAGACCGTATTTACGATATCCTCCCAGCTACAACCTCTGGATAAATCCATCATTGGTTTAGCTAATCCTTGAATAATAGGACCCGTTGCCGTTGCATGGCCTAGGCGTTCTGTGATTTTGTAAGCAATATTACCAGCGTCTAGATTTGGGAATATGTACACATTGGCTTGTCCAGCTACGGTTGATTCTGGAGCCTTACGCTTCGCAATTTCATCCATAAATGCGGCATCAAACTGAAGTTCACCATCAATATGTAGATTAGGCGCTTGATTCTGGGCTTTTTTACAAGCATTCGATACAAGTTCAACTCGATCGTGTTTCGCACTTCCTTTAGTACTGAAGGACAGCATAGCCACTTTTGGCTCACTACCAATAAGTGTCTGATGCGTGTATGCTGAGTCTACACAGATACTAGCAAGTTGATCTTCATCAGGGTAAGGTACTACTGCACAATCGCCATAGGTGAAAACCTTCCCATTTTCAAAGCTCATTAAAAACACACTAGACACTACCTTGGAATCACCTTTTAATCCAATAGCGTGAATGGCGGCTTTTATAACATCCCCAGTTGTTGCTATGGAACCCGCTACACAACCATCGGCATCATCATGTGCTACCATTGAAGCGGCAAAATACAGAGGGTCTTGTATGATTTTTTCTGCTTCTTCAAGGCTAAGGCCTTTGTGCTTTCTACGCTCATAAAAAGATTTAGCGTAGTCTTTTAAGCGAGCATCTTTTTTGGGATCAATCATTGTAATCCCCCCTATCTCAGCTGCTAACTCATGATCTTTGATAAGTATTACATCCGCTAAACCTTCGGTAGTTAAGTGGAGGGCTGCCTTAAGTACTCGCTCGTCTGATGCACGAGGTAATACAATGCGCTTCTTATTTTTACGCGCTAATTTTCTAAATTTTGAGATGATATCCATTCTATACTACTAATAAAAGAATTGCAATTGAGGCTACAAATAAGCCAATCCATTGTCTTTTTTGAGGGTTATCTTTCCACATCCATACACCAATCAATGTTCCAACAAACATGATGCTTAAGTTTACTACAGGGAATGTTATTGACCCCGGTATTTCTTTAAGTGCTATTAGAATGAAGTAAGATGAATATAGATTAACGATACCAAGTATCGTTCCAAATGCCCATTCTTTCTTTCTAAAGTTAAATTGTTTTCGGGCTAACAATACAACACTGCCCGTTAAAAAAGCAAAGAAGAAAAGAGCGGTTAGAAACTTTGGTTCATCAAAGAACATGGAAAATTCCTGTTCAAATACCTTTAACCCTGAATCTGTTATTCCTGATATAAAAAAGAGAAAAACAGGTAACAGCATATATTTTAATTGAACTTTTTCCCCTTTCTTTGATCGCGGTATTAATAAGATTAACGCTACAAAAGTAAGTAGAATCCCTATTCCCAAATGTAGAGTAAAGGGTTCTTGGTATACCCACAGACTTAAAAGAATGGGGAATACTAACGACATGCGCATTGCAGTGATGCTAATACCCATTCCATTTTTGTCGATGCTTTTACTGTACAGCAGAAAGTTGACGATAAATAGCACACCCAAAAATGAAGAATGTAGAATGATTGGTAGAAAGGCTTTCTGTTCAGCTATGTTTGACCAGTCGGTTGATAACGCACTCACTACAACCGCAAATAGGTAGTTGATAACGAGCACATTCAACACACGCAGTGACTTTATTTCTACTAATTTTAATATCTGCGCAACACTGATAGAAAAAAAAGCACTTAAAGTGATGAATAAATAACCCATCATTTAGTCGATTAACTCAAGAGTAGTAGAACCAAAATACTGAATGTCTTGAGGCCTATTGAATAGGCTACGGGAAGTAAAAGCCACATTTCTTTCCACATAGGATAGAATATCTTGCCAGTTGGTAAGTCCTGTTTTAATCGCATCAGCGATGTAATAACTGAATATGGAATGCCGCTTCTGAACCCCATTTGGTTCAGAGTATATGTAAGACTGTTGATTTACATTGGAAGCAAACACCACCAAAGCATTTGGCTTTTTAACAGTGATAGTTGCTGCTAGCACTTCAAGGGAGGCTGCTTTTTCAGTTTGATCTGTGAAATCAAGATCTGCAATTACCGTTAATTTATTGGCTGGCAAATTGGCAAGGCCGTCGAATAAAGAGTTCAAATCAATGAGTGCACTTGTTGAGTCGGAAGTATCAGTACCTAAGAAGTATATGCGGTCTGTTTGAGGGTCAATTTGAGCATAGCCCGAAAGGTAAACCACTAGTTCAGAATTCGACTTCTGCATGCGAGTACTCAATCTATTAAAGCCATTTCTAGCCGTTTGATTACCGCTTACATCCAAAAATTTAATGGTTTGATTGGTAACAATACCTAAGGCATTATTCATATAACGCTCCATTAATAGTGCATCTCTATGCGCAAAAGATTTCTCTGGATAGTCGCCTTTATAATTCTGGTTAGCGATGATGAAACCCCACCGATCTCTATTATCAGGAGATAAACGCGGGATGTCCCTTTCCACATCTACACTTCCGAAAGGCACATTGGGTATGGCGATTACAGAAAGTTGTTGAGTGAATTGAGAAGGTCGCCAAATTTGTTCTACATCACTAGCTGATACCCAATTTTCAGAAATACCATACAGAACCTTATACCAGTCACCTTGCTTTGATACCAGCTTTAATTGGCTACCTTTGGCTAAGTCTGTAAGGATGTTTGTGGCACTAATTTCAGCTTCGTTTCTCAAGGCCGTTATGTTATTAGTTACCACAACAAAAGGTTCGAAAAAGTCGCTAACCTTGAGATTATAACTATATGTACTGTCTTGAAAACTTATATCCAGAGCAATTTCTGGATTTTCATTTTCTTCGAAGATTTCAGGATTGATTTCTTCTGCTAAATTAATGGATAGAATGTTATCTGTTAATTCGCGTTGAGTGGGTTCAATAATAAATTCGTCGTTATAGCGAATGTAATAAGTGGCATTTGGAACCGAGCTATTATTGGCATCCAAAGTATCGGTTTCAACAAAGGAACCCGTTTTCCTAAGCAATCGACTCTCTCCTGTTGGCTGAGGTTCGCCTACCGGTTTCATATTTAAAAAAGAGACCCCTGTTAATGCCACAGCAGCACCTAATAATGCTACTTGTTGGCCCACTTTATCATCATCCGTGAATTCGAGAGCTGAATACCCAGCTAAACCCGCACTGGCTAACCCAAAGGCTACATAACCTGCTCTAGGTCTATATTTTTGGATGTATCGATCCGTTTTAACACGCTGAACATATTCATAGGTGTTGGCAGATTTTAGCCTGAATTGAATAACAGGCTGTTCAGGAGATAGTTGATCGGTTTGCTGAAGAAACAATTCCGAATTCAATAGTTTATAATCTCCCCTATCTACTTCGGCTGTACTTTCAACGATCCAGGTAGTTGATGAACATCCTAAGAGTAAAAATAACCCAACGGTTAATAATGTGATATGTATGTATGATTTACTCATTAAGCCCATGGAGTTTGCTTCGCAGCAGTTGCAATTTTAGCCGCATCAATAGCGATTACCAATTCTTCGTTGGTTGGAATTACATAAATGTTGGCAGATGATTTCTCTGTGCTGATATCTTCGTTAAAAAGACCTTCTTGGTTCTTTTTCTCATCCAATTCAATGCCTAGACTTTGTAGATCATCTAATATTTTTTTCCGAATTAGTGAGGCATTCTCACCGATTCCGCCAGTAAAAATAATCGTATCGGCTCCATTCAAACTAGCTAAATAGGAACCAATGTATTTTTTAGCGCGATAGCAAAATACATCGATAGCTTCTTGGCATCTTTTATCACCATTTTCAGCTTCTTCAATTAAATCACGCATATCGGCTGCATAACCACTTAAACCCAATAATCCACTGTGCTTATTCAACAGAGCATGCACATTAGCTAGTGACAATTCTTCTTTTTCAATAAGGTAAAATAAGATGGACGGATCTATATCTCCTGATCGTGTACCCATCACTAAGCCTTCTAACGGTGTAAAACCCATACTGGTATCTATAGACTCCCCATCTTTAATAGCGGCTATAGATGCACCATTCCCCAAATGACAAGTAATTAACTTTGAGCCTTCTTTAGGTTTCCCAGTAAGTTTGAAATAGCGTCTACTAACGTAATAATGAGAGGTGCCATGAAAGCCATAACGTCTAATTTTATACCTTCTATATAATCTATTCGGTATACCGTATAAAAATGCCTTCGATGGAATGGATTGATGAAATGCGGTGTCGAAAACTGCAACATGCGGAACATCAGGTAGATGTTGCTTCGCCGCTTTGATTCCTTGCAAATTTGGTGGGTTATGTAATGGAGCTATATCAAAAGCTTCTTGGATGGCGTCTTCCACAGCTTGATCAATAAGTACAGAATCTTTAAAGGTCTCGCCGCCATGAACTACCCTATGGCCTACAGCCTCAATTTCATCTAAAGACTTCAAATGATCGTTATCTGCTTCTAACAGCAATTCCATTATCATTTTGAGTGCAGCTGCGTGGTTATCAAGTGCAACCGACTTCTTTACAGCCTTCTCTCCCTTCCATTCTTGTTTGATAATGGATGTTACCGCACCAATCCGTTCAACAAGTCCTTTACATAAAGTTTCTTGTTCTTTGGAATGAATCAGTTGGTATTTGATGGAAGAGCTTCCGCAATTGATAACAAGTACTTTCATATTACAAAGCTATAACTGCACCGAAACCAATTACATTTCGGTATTTAAAATTCGAGTCACCTAAATCGGGTTCCGAGATCCAAAAAGGCACTTCATATCTAAATGCAAAACCTCGAGGTTTTCCCAAGAAGTCAGGAATATTAATAGAAAATTGTAATCCGATGCCTGCATCAGCTAAAACAGGTTCACTATTAAAAACAGTACCTATATCCGTAAATAGGTAACTCTTAAGAAACACGAAATCACCTAGTATTCCTTCTGAAAGTGAGGAACTAATAGGGTTTGGGAATTCAAATTCATTATTAAAAGCTAACACTGTTTCCGTGCGAAAACTTTGAAGATTACCGTATTTAGTGTCAGTATATCCTCGCAGGTTAGCTCCTCCAGATACTTGAACTATTCCATTTTCTATCCAAGTTTGAGGAATGGTTCCCTTTGCACGACTTATACCATTCGACATCCACGAGATGGGAGCTGCATGAGAAGCTGTGTACTGATATTGAAGGGCTAACGGATCTGAAACCGTACCAAAGAAAACTCGATTATTCAGGCTCACATTTTTCTTGAAGGAATGCTGATTCCAAACTTCAATTTCAGCGTTAAAGAATTGAGGTGATTCATTATTGAGCTGTTGCTGTACTATAACATTGGCTTCAAATTGATTCTGCTCGTCTTGAATATGATTTCGATAGTTTAAGCCAATAAGTGTATTCCAATTCGTATTCCATGTAGTAGGAAAGGGTCTGTATGCACTTTCATACATCTTTTCTTGAGAGATAAAGAACTGAACTTCTTGATACTTCAACTCATCAAAACCCTTCTGCCAACGTTTGTTCAATGCTAACATATGCTTTGAAAAGCCTGTACGAATACTGCTTCGAGCCTCAATACTCCCTTCATTCCCAAATGAGGAAATAGCTGGAATAGGTTCAGTATAGTTTAAATAATAAGAAATAGGATTAGACGGAAAGTTGGTTCCAAGCCATACACCCGCATCTAAGCGATGAGGCCCATCTTTAAATGAGTCTTCCATTTCCCCAATTACTCTCACTCCTACTCGAACTCCGTCAATGGTGTTATACCAGAGATCGGGTGCAGGAATTAGTTGATAGGAGTTTTTTCCCTGTGCGATTGTGTGTACAGGTATCAGTAATAAGACTATTACGATTAATAAAGGCGTTCTTCTATAATCCACTCGGGTAGGATTTGTTGGTTAGATATAATAGTATCTATTAGCCTAATTAGCCTTTTTTGTTCGGGCCAATTGATATAATCATCTATATCTGTTGCATTCACCCATTCAAAGCCAGTATGTTCATCGTCTAGGCGAATCATCTGATCTTCATTTATTTCAGCTGCAAAAGCAGGAATATGATGAATGGTATCAGACTTAGCTTCATAAAAGGTATTTACTGAAGGCACCGTCCAAAATAAAGAAGGAGATGCATGTATCTCCTCTTTAAGTTCACGAAATGCTGCTTGCCAGTAGGCCTCTCCATCTTTAACTTTACCGCCAATCATTCGCCATTGATTAGCATATATCTTCTTCTCAGATCGTTTAAGTAATAAAAAAGAAATGGTTCCGGCTTCAATTCGGTATGGATATACATCGATAAGTTTCTTCATACAAAGCCGATTTTCTCTAGATTTCTATATTCTTGATCTCTAATTCTAAGGTACCAGCAGGAACTTTAACTTCCACTACATCGCCAATGGCTTTACCCATCAGTCCTTGACCAATTGGAGATTCGATGGAAATCTTACCCTGTTTGAAATCTGCTTCATTTGGAGAAACGAGGGTATACTGCATTTCTTTATTCATCTTCTTATTCAGAATGGTAACCTTTGTTAACACTCTCACTTGAGATAAATCTAAATCTTTAGCATCCAATACACGGGCATTGGCTAAAATGTCTTCTAATTTCGTAATACGGTCTTCTAAATGCCCTTGAGCTTCCTTTGCTGCGTCATACTCTGCATTTTCACTTAAATCCCCTTTTGCACGTGCTTCAGCAATATCAGCTGCAATTTCTTTTCTTCCACGTGTTTTTAAATCCTTTAACTCAGCATCTAATTTATCGTAACCTTCTTGAGATAAATATTGAATATTGCTCATAACTCTGTTGTTTCTTCATTTTCTGAAATAAAAGAAGAGCATGCCTTTAGAGCCGCTCTTCATACTTCAGTTAAAATAAGAGTAAGTGAAGTGTTTTTCTAATAAATAATGGAAATTCTATTCTTCTGTATTAGCCTCAGCTGTTACCCTTTTAAGCACCGATAATTGATAATAAGCTAAAATAAGTGCTAGTAACATCAGAATTCCTCCCGCTAAAAAAGGAGCTCCTGGAAATGAAATGGGTGATGCTGAGGAAGTGAAGTACCCAAACAACCCTGTCATCATAGGTGGACCAAAGATGGAGGTAAAGCTTACTAAACTCGTTAAAGCTCCTTGTAACTCACCTTGTTGATTAGCGGGGACTTTATTAGAAGCTATTCCTTGCAGTGATGGTCCGGCAAAGCCCCCTAAACTAAATGGCGCAATCATGATTAACATGAATAAACCTGTTGGTGAAAACGCAAAACCGATATACCCTAAAAAGTAGAGCAATAGCCCAAAATAGACGGATTTAACTTCACCTAGCTTTGGAATCACTATACGCGTTAACCCACCTTGAACTACCGCTACACACAAACCTACCACTCCTAATGAGATACCCACCATTTTCTCGTCCCATTCGAATTTCTGCATGGTGTAGTAAGTCCATGTACTATTTGTAGCATGGCCTGCTAAGTAAATGAGTGCAAATACACCTACCAATCCCATTATCCCAGGGAATTGTTTGAATTGTTTTAATGAACCAAGTGGGTTCGCTCTTTTAATATTAAAAGGTCTTCTTTCTTCTTTAGGAAGAGATTCTGGCAATACAAAAAATCCATACAGTACATTAACTAGTGTAAGCGCAGCTGCAGCAAAAAACGGAACTCTAGTACCATACTGACCTAATAACCCTCCTATTACTGGGCCAATTATAAAGCCTAAGCCAAATGCAGCACCAATTAATCCGAAGTTCTGAGCTCTCTTCTCAGGAGCACTAATATCTGCTATATACGCACTAGCCGTTGTAATACTAGCCCCTGTGATTCCAGATATTAATCGTGCAATAAACAGCCACACGATATTTGTTGAAAGACCTATTAGTATATAATCAATGCCAAAGCCAAATAACGAAAACAGTAGTACAGGTCTTCGGCCAAAACGATCACTAAGACCACCAATAATGGGAGCGAATAGAAATTGAGTTGAAGCATACACGAACATCAACCAGCCACCATATATCGCCGCTTTACTTAAACCCTCTCCTGTTAATTCAACAATGAGTGCGGGAATAATCGGTATGATGATACCTAGTCCTGTGACATCAATAAGTACGGTTACAAATATAAAGGCTAAAGCGGCCTTACGGGGTTCTTTTGACATAGGCTAAATTTAAGCCCCAATGATACCCCTTATTCATTCTAATGTGAAGCTTAAAGGAGTAAAAATTCGAATTAAAAACCCACTGATGATCAGTAAAACATTGTTTACCTTTGCGCCAAAGATTTAAATGTATTCATATGGCTCAAAAATTATCTACAAAAGAGATTCTTGAAGAAAACCTAGCTAATGCAGCTCCCGAAAAGCTCCAAAGGGTTAAGGTGGTACTGCATAATATTAGGAGTTTACACAATGTTGGGTCTGTATTCAGATCCTCGGATGCCTTTGGGATTTCTGAAATCATCATTTCTGGCTACACACCCACTCCTCCACGACCTGAAATAACCAAAACGGCTATTGGAGCAGAAGAGTTTGTGAATTGGTCGTATGTAGAAGACCCAACCGATACGTTTAATGAGCTTAAAAAGAAAGGCTATACCATATTTGGAATGGAGCAAACTACCAATAGTATTCCTCTAACAGACTTTGACACTCAGCAATATGAAGATATATGCATTGTTATGGGAAATGAGGTAACCGGCATTGATGAGGATATTCTTAGTCATATAGGCCAATTCATAATGATTCCTCAATTCGGCCAAAAACATTCTTTAAATGTATCGGTTGCTGCCGCAGTGATGCTGTATGCATTACTTGAAAAAATGAGTCATTAAATAATCTGATTATGAGATCAGCCTCATAATTCTGTTCACCATTCTTTATCTTCCACGAAATAAAAAATTTTATACCCCGAATGTCAGATAATAAAAGAATTCTAGTTACCTCTGCCCTCCCTTATGCCAACGGTCCCTTACATCTTGGCCATTTAGCAGGAGCTTACTTAACAGCAGACTTCTATGTACGATATAAACGACTAACTGGAGCTGATGTAGCCTTTATTTGTGGTTCTGATGAACATGGTGTTCCAATTACTATTGCAGCAGAAAAAGAAGGCATTCAACCACAAGATATTGTAGACCGTTACCATAATATCAATAAAAAAGCCTTTGAAGAATTCGGAATCTCATTCGATTACTATGGTCGTACTAGCTCTAAAGTGCACCATGAAACCTCTCAAGAGTTTTTTAAACATCTATACGACAAAGGCTTCTTTAAGAAAAAGACTGAGCAACAGTTGTATGATCCGAAATCAAATATGTTTTTACCGGATCGTTATGTAAAAGGTACATGCCCGAATTGTAGTTATGAAGAGGCCTATGGCGATCAATGTGAAAAATGTGGCTCTTCCCTATCCCCAACTGAATTAATAAATCCTATTAGTGCACTTTCAGGCGAGAACCCTGAATTAAAAGAAACAGAACATTGGTATATGCCACTAGGTGACCTTCAACCAAAGCTTGAAGCATGGTTAGAAGATAAATCTGATTGGAAACCTAACGTAATGGGCCAAATAAAAAGCTGGCTCAATGATGGATTAGCAGATAGAGCCGCAACTCGTGATTTAACTTGGGGTGTACCTGTGCCTATTGAAGGTGCGGAAGGCAAAGTACTATATGTATGGTTTGATGCTCCTATTGGATACATATCTGCCACAAAGGAATGGGGTCAGGAACAAGGTAATTCTGAGCTTTGGAAAGACTACTGGCAAGATAAATCAACCGAGTTATACCACTTTATAGGTAAGGATAACATTGTATTCCATTGCATCATGTTTCCTATCATGTTAATGGAAC